>WNGI01000594.1_pt1 | contig 31885 bp, 25 predicted proteins | sample 5400621 | NCBI WGS metagenome assembly WNGI01 (sample SAMN13153374, study PRJNA577476) | soil metagenome | isolation source: 20 cm soil or saprolite under Garry oak tree replicate 1 | place: USA:California | collected 2016-06-15
TGTCTGTTCATATTTGAATCGCTAACTATTTTACCGCATTCCACCGTGAGGCTTTTATTGTTGACGGCTCAGTATGGAGGAAGGAGTTGTGATTAGTCAATTTGCTCTTAGAGTCGCGCGGCTTAATTGCCCTTTGGCGTCAAACTCTATATAGCTCAATTTGCGTTTCAGCGCGCAGCTCTGTAACGACGAGATCATTACTCTTCACAGATGACTTCCATTCCGGCGGAGTTTTACGCTTTGGCCAACGCGTTTCTTTTCGCGTTGCACAACCTGTTCACGAAAAAAGCGTTGCGCTACTCCAATCCCGCCACCGCCGTGATCAGCAGTCTTTTGATCAACATCATTTTCCTCTGGGGCGTGTCGATATTGTTCGTGCCGCTGGCGTCTTTGACCAGTTCATCGATCTTGATCTTCGTTGTCGTGGGCTTCTTTCAGCCCGGACTCACTCGCCTGCTGAGTTATAAAGGTATCGACGCACTCGGTGTGGCGATTACCGACCCGATCCGCGCCAGCACCCCTCTTTTCAGCGCGGCCATGGCGATTCTATTTCTCGGCGAGAAGATCACGTTGCCGATCGTCGTCGCCACTTTGATGATCATCGCCGGCATTACCCTTTTGTCCTGGCGCAGCGGCTCTATGAAACTCGCCGGATCGGCAGTTTTCCTCTGGTACCCGATCGCCGCCTCCGCGCTCGCCGGCGCGACACAGGTTGTGCGCAAGTTCGGCTTGGCCGCGGTGCCCCACCCGTTTCTTGCTGCCGCTGTGACCGCGACTTCGTCATTTATAATATCGATAGTCACGCTTTGGTACGTCGAGAAGAGCCAGGAAACCTGGAAAATGAACCGCCAGTGCTTTTGGTGGTTTCTCGCCGGCGGCGTGACGATCAGCCTTGGCATGACCTGCATTTACTACGCGCTGGATCTCGGCAAAGTCTCGGTCGTAATTCCGATCAGCAGCACCGGCCCGTTCTTTTCGCTGATCTTCGCCGCGATCTTCTTGCGTGACGTCGAGCGGGTCACACTGAGAATTGTCACCAGCGCCGCGATGATTGTCGACGGGGTGGTGCTGTTGACGCTTTGGAAGTGAGCTAGACGCGGTTGGAATGGGACACCGCGGGCTCTCTGTCAATTCTTTCCAAACCGAGAAAAACGAGTTATGAGAGAGCAATGAAAACGGACGGTGTTGTGATGGCTGACTATTCCGTCGTCGGGCAATCGGTCTATCGAACCGACGCCAATCCGAAAGTCACGGGGCGGGCGCTTCATGTCGGTAACATTGAAATGGTCGGCATGCTGCATGTGGCCGTTTTGCGCAGCCCTTATGCGCACGCGCGGATTACGCGCATCGAGAAATCCAAGGCTGAAGCGCTGGCTGGCGTGGCCGTTGTATTGACGGGTGCAGAGATCGCGAAGATGCCGGGAGTCGATCCGCACTTCGGGCCAGCGTTTCGCGATCAGCCGATCCTCGCTGTGGAAAGAGTCTGCTTTAACGGCGATCCCGTTGTTGCCGTGGCGGCGGTCGATCGGCGCACGGCGGAAGACGCACTTCAGCTCGTCGAGGTCGATTATGAGGTATTGCCCGCAGTGCACGACGTGCTCGAAGCGGCAAAGGCGGGATCGCCGCTCGTCCATGAGCAGCACCGGCCGGCGAAGGCTTTCGCCGATCTCGCGCACGTTAAAGCCGGCCAACAGTCGAACGTCTGTTATCAATTCAAACTGCGCACCGGCGACGTGGACAAGGCTTTTGCCGAGGCTGACAGAGTATTCGAAGACACGTTCAGCTCGCCGCCGGCGCAGCATGTGCCGATGGAACCGCACGTGACGTTGGCGTATCTGGACGAGCATGAGCGTCTCAACGTCTGGACTGCGAGTCAATCACCTTCGTATGTCCGAACGGAGATTTCTGCGACTTTCGGGATTCCGATGAACCGCATTCGCGTGCGCGTGCCGTACCTTGGCGGTGGTTATGGCGCTAAGCTTTACGCCAAGCTCGAACCGCTCGTAACCGTGCTGGCGCTGATCACGAAAAAACCGGTGCGTTACGCGCTCACGCGCGAAGAAGAATTTTTGACGATCACCAAACACAAGGTCGTCACGAAAATTAAGAGCGCGATCAAAGACGGGGCGATCACAGCGCGCAAATGCGAAGTCTATTGGGACACCGGCGCCTACGCCGAAATCGGCCCGCGCATCGGCCACAAGTCAGGTTACACGTCGGCGGGGCCGTATCGCATTCCCAACGTCTGGATCGATTCCTACTGCGTGTATACGAACAAAGTGCCCGCGGGTGCGTTCCGCGGTTTTGGTGTGCCGCAAGTTATCTGGGCCTATGATTCGCAAACCGACATGATAGCGCGCGCGCTTGGCTTGGACCCCGTGGAGTTTCGCTTGCAGCCAGCGTTGGACGAAGGCGAGCGCTTTGCTACCGGCACCGTCGTGCGATCGTTCGGCGTTAAAGAAGCGATTCGTCAGGCGGCGCAGGCGATCGAATGGACAAAGCCACGACCCGCGCAAAGCGGAACAAAACGCCGCGGCAAAGGCATTGCCGCAGGGGTGAAGGCAGTGCTGACACCGTCCATTTCGGGTGCGATCGTCATTCTTAACGCCGATGGCACGGCCAATGTGCTCAGCAGCACCGTGGAGATGGGGCAGGGATCTGAGACGACGATGGGACAGATCGTCGCCGAGGAATTAGGTATCGCGCCCGATCGCGTCCATATCGTCCAGCCGGATACCGATGTCACGCCATACGATACGATCACGGCCGGCAGCCGTTCGACCTACCACATGGGCAATGCTGTGCGTATGGCTGCTGGAAAGATTAAAACGGAATTGTGCGAAGTGGTGGCGTCAAAACTAGAAGTCGCTCCGGACGATTTGCTACTGCGCAACGGTCGCGTCGTCGTGCGCGGCATGGAAGAGCGCGGCATGGCGATCGGCGAGATTTTCTTGGCCAAGTTCGGCAGTCTCGGCACAACGCTCGCAGCGGAGGCGGTTTGCCAGCCGATAGCGGCCCCCATGGATCCGGAAACCGGTCAATCGGAAAAGTGCACGGAGTATTGGTTCCCTTCGGCCACCGCCGCCGAAGTCGAGGTCGACACCGAAACGGGGCGAGTGAAGGTTCTGCAACTCTTCAGCGTCGGCGACACCGGCACGGCGATCAATCCGCGCCATTGTGAGCAACAACTGCAAGGCGCTGCAATCATGCATCTCGGGCTCACGATGTTCGAGGAGATGATTTTCGACGAAGGCCAGCTCATCAACGGCTCGCTGCTCGACTACCAGGTCGCGTCGATCAAAGACATGCCGGAGTCGATACGGTCAATCGTCGTCGAAGTACCGCACGAAGACGGGCCGTTCGGCGCCAAAGGAGTGGGCGAGACGGGCGCATTAACCGTTGCTCCGGCGATTGCCAACGCGATTCACGATGCGGTTGGCGTGCGCATTCGCGATTTGCCGATCACGCCGGAAAAAGTGTTGCGGGGGTTAGTTGAACGAGAAGAAAATACCAGTGGAAGCCTTTAATGGCCATCGCCGGTTGTCGGGGTATCTTGGGTGAAGTCGTTCTTAGGGCCTTTTCGTCGCGCCTTTTCTCATCTCGTCGATGTTGATGTTCGGCATGCCGGGCATCACGATATCGCCGGGTTTCTGTCCGGCTTTGCAGGGCCCCAGCCATTTTGCTTCGATCACCGATGAGGATTCCTTCATGCCCGACATCGGCGGCTCATAGGTGCTCTTTATGTCGGCCTTATACGCGGAGTCGAAGCGGCCCGTGAAAACCGCACGGGTCGTCGCCGTGCTGTTTTGCACTTTGCATACCGATTCGGCGATGATCTTGTCGCCTTCTTTGCGCATCTCGTTTTTGCTGCACTGCGGTTTTTGATTTTCGCCGAGCTCTTTTTTCATCAGGTCGTCGGTTTTCTCGTCGATACACTGTTGCATCGCATGACTGCCTTTGGCCTGTCCGCTCGAAATATTGATCTCCCACAGGCCAGACTTGCGTTTCGGCGCATCGAAGGACGCGGCGGCAGCGGCGCTAGCGGCGAAGAGGACGACGAGCAGGGCGAAGTATCTCATGTGGGTCTCCCTTAAAGAAATTCTCGACCGGCGCCGGATGTGGTTTTAGATCGCAGCCGGGGAATCGAGCTCGAAGCCCAGGTCCGCGATCATTTGATGCGCATCTGAGGCCTCTTGTCCTGGCGTAGTTAAGTAGCCGTTGACGAAGATCGAATTTGCCGGATAGAGGCTCATCGGCTGGAGCGAACGCAGATTCACTTCTCTGCCGCCGGCGACGCGGATCTCCTTATTCGGATTCACGAAGCGAAAGAGACAGAGTGTTTTTAGACAGCGTTGCGGTGTAAGTTCTCGCTTGCTTTCGAACGGGGTCGTCGGAATTGAATTCAAAAAGAACGCGAGATCGATAATGTCCTCGTCGCTTTCGCCCATGCCGATAATGCCGCCCGAACACGTGCCGATGCCGGCGTGTTTGACGTTCTCGATGGTTGCGACGCGGTCGTCGTAGGTGTGCGTCGTGACGATTTCCGGGTGGTGCGCCCGGCTCGTGTTCAAATTATGATTTACTCGGCCGACTCCGGCGGCTTTAAGTTTCTGAGTCTTGTCTTGGTTCATGAGACCGAGCGAGCAGCAAACGTTCATGCCGGTTTCTTTGCGGATCTCGCGCACGGCGTCGGCGATTTCATCGATTTCCTTATTCGTCGGGCCGCGGCCACTGTTGACGATGCAATACCGGACTGCGCCGGCGGCTTTCGCCGCTTTCGCGCCTTCAATGAGTTTTTCCTTGGACATGAACGGATAGCGGTCGATCGGCGCTTCGGACACGGACGACTGCGAGCAATAGTGACAGTCTTCGGGGCAGAGCCCGCTTTTGGCGTTCTGCAGGACGTGGATCTGCACGCGCTTGCCGTAGTAGTGGCGGCGCACTTTGAACGCTGCGCTCACCAGCTCCGGCAGCTCTTCGTCCGTCGCGTCCAGTACCGCTCTTAATTCCTCTCGTTCGGGGATAATGCCTTGAAGCGCTTTGTCGGCCAACTGGTAAAAATCCATTCCTACCTCCGAAGTCAACCGTTTTTAGCATGCGCTGTCAGGGCTTGCAAATATCGCTTCGCGAGCGTGGAAGTTTCCCCACGTGTACAAGAAGGCGGCCAACACGAAATGGAAGAAGATCGGTATCGTGCCGCCGTACCAGCGCATCTCGGGGCGCAAGATCATGGTTATAACGTAACGCAGCAGCATGCTGCTCGCGTAAATCGCGCTGAAGGCGACGAGAAAACGCGCCAAACGCAGTCGCGTCTGCGTAAAAAACCCTTTGCCGCGCCACACGTCGGAGACGATCTTGGTCATGCCGATTAGCATGACCCCCTGAACCGTCAGCAGAATGGGATACGGAACGAGACCTGATGCCCACTGTTCAGTAGAAGGTAGCCAGCTCAGCGAAAAAAATACGACGAGAGCTTGGCCCAGGACGCGAAAAAAGAATAGTAGAGTGAGAAGCGCGAGGACGGCGCCGTGCGCGCTCGGAATCGATTCGGCTTTCACGGGAGCAATTCGTTGGCACACTGCACGACAAATTGAATTTCGCTTCCCTCCTCAGGAATAGAGCTCAGAAGCTGAGCTTTGAATTGCACGTCGCGCGTCCCGGGCTGGAGAACGGCATTGGCTTTGCGCTTGTACCAGCCCGACTTCATCACACACAACACCGGTGCATCGAGCCGCCGAGACTCGCGCTTCTGCGCATATTCGACATTGAGCACGCGCAGGGACGCGTCCAGTTCGTGCAGCAATTGAACGAGACGTTCTTGAGTGGGCATGACACCGTCCAATTCCACGAAGAAAGAGTAACGAGATTTTTCCACGTCGGCACAGGCGCGAAAGTGTTGAACCGCCATTCTCGCGGCGTTTTGCGCCTGTGCCATCGCCTGGATCACGTGGTTGACGTGAAGTTTCTCACCGGTGATGTTGGTGACGTCGCGACCTTTGCAGACAAATTCGATCAGCGGTGTTTGGTTGTAAAAGCCGGCAACGCGAACGATGTCGTTAATGTCGTAGCGGTAAAGGCCGGCGGGCGTGGTGAGAACGAGATAATAGCTCGCTCCTTTTTCGATCTCAGCGCAGGTGAGGGTCGTGGGCGCTGGGCTGCCAATTTCCGATTCCGGAATGAACTCATAGAAATTTTCATTGATAGCAAGAATCCCGGCCGACCCTTCGTCGGAGATCGGCAGCGTCATCTGCGCCTCGCTCGCCATATAGCCGAGATCGCGCAGCGGCGTCGCCTTGGCGAACCAGCGGGCGAATTCTTTCAGTCGAACACCGACGGTGCCGCCTTTCCAACAACCCATGAGTTGCAGTCGTGGCCAATATTCTTTGGGTCGGAGCGTTCCGTCGTTCTTGATCAAAGATTCCAGCCTCTTCGCGCGCGCGGGGTTTTTTCTGAGGCGGCCGGCGAGCGCCGCGCGCATTTCGGGTTGTAAGTTGCAACGCGCCGTGATCTTGCCGTCGCAAATGTCTTTGATGATCTCGTATTTATTTTGATTGACGCTTTCAACCAGCTTGAGAATCGTGCTCGGATTGGGCGTGCCGAGAAACGTAATGTCGTGTTCCAATGCCAAACGCATGGTGAGGTAATACTTGGCTTCGAAGTCTTTAACTTCGGCGATCTCGCGGGGTGCCGCATTAGCATTCTGAATCCAGCTCGGACTGCTTTGATAGACCAATCCGGAAGCCGAGCCGAACGGGATGCCGCCGGCCGTTCGCCCTTCGATAGCCGGACTCACGACGCCGAGCAGCTTGCCGCTAAAAAGATCGGGATGGTCGACGAGGGCGCGGTAATACCAAAATCGAGTAAGTTGGCGATGATTTCGGCGACTGGTCTCGGTCACGGGAATCAGTTTGGGTTCACCGGTGCTGCCGCTGGTCATGGTGAACATTACAATCGGCTCTTCGGTGAGCGTGTTGGCTTCGCCATTCTTGGCACGTTCCATGTAGGGGCGGAGCCGCTCGTAGTCGCCGATGTCGACCTGGTTGCGGTAATCTCTCAATGTATGAATCGCATCGAAGCGATGATCACCCCCGAAGCGTGTCGAGCGATTTCGCGTGATAATGTGGAGTAACAGTCGGTCCTGGGTATCCTGCGGCCTGTTGGTGAGCTCTTCCCAACGTGTCCACTGCCTGCCGGCGACAAACGCCGCCGCTTTGACAATTATCCCCATTGTCGCTTAACGTCGCAATTCGAGTTTCTTCGCAGCAAAGCGTTCGAGCGCTTCCTCATTCACCGTCACGCTAAGGCCGCGCGTTCTTAAAAGCGGCGCGCGCCCGCCGAAACCGAAAGCAAGGTTTTCGAACGTCACATCTTCGGCGAGGAGCCAAGTTCCGAAGGAGCCTTCGGCAAATGCGAGCTCAGGCAAATGCGCCGCAAAGGTTCGGCCCGCGCCCGAGAGGATGCCGGTTTCACCGACTTGCGCGCCGACTTGGACCTTGATGCCTGCTTCATGCGCGACCTTGGCGATAGCGAGGCTGCCGGCGACGCCGGCGTTTTTTGACAGGCGAATATTGAAGTAATCGCAGGCGCCAAGCTCTATGAGTCGGCGCGCCTGTTCGAGCGTAACGAGGGATTCGTCGGCCATGACGGGGATTCCACTCTCAGAACGCACGCGCTTCATTCCTTCGAGCTCGTCGGCCGGCACCGGCTGCTCGATCACGGATAATTTAAATTGCCCGAGTCGCCGTAGTTGTGCCACGGCTTCCTCGGCATTCCAAGCGCCGTTAGCATCCGCGCGCAATTCAACTTCGCTACCGACGGCTTTGCGCACGGCATCGAGTCGCGCCACGTCATCCGGCGTGCCGACTTTCACTTTGATCTGACGCATTCCCAAGCGCGCCATACGTCTGGCGAGAGCGGCGGCGTCTTTCGGCTCATCGGCGGAGATCACGCCGCTATAGACGACTTCGAAACGCTCGGGAGGAAGCAGATCCGTTAGCGCGCAATGATCGGCGCGCAGGCTCCAATCGAGCAGTGCCAATTCGATAGCGCAAAAAGTTGCGTTCCAAGCGGCGACGGACTTTTCTCCGTCGTCGCTGCGCGTCCAGTCGGGCACTAGCGTTTGCATTTGTTCAAGAGCTTCCCATCCGGGCGCAAAGGTTTGACGAAAAATCTTTGGCGCCAGATGGTCGCGAAGGCGCGCCACCATGGTTTCCGTCGTTTCTCCAGTAACGTAGGAACGCGGGAGGCTCTCGCCGAAACCAGTGCGGCCGTCGCTGCCGGCGATTTTGATGATGACCGCGTCGCTCTCTTCGCGGCTCTGCAGCGCGTGGCGGAAAGTCTGTTTAAACGGGATACCTAGCTGATAGATAGTTACGGACTCGATGCGCCGGGCCGTTGCCGGAGTTGATTTCGTTCGAGTACGTTGTTTCGAGCTGGGCGGAAAATAATGACGCACGAAGAGGTTGTCACCGAGAGTTAATCGCGCGATTCGGTCGAATAAAGCCTCTGAGATTTGGTGAAAGTCCGAATAGTCCTGGATCACCGTCACGCCTTCCTCAGCGTGGCGGATATCGACCTCGGAGTGAAGTGCAAACCAGTGCAGCGCCGGTTTAGGGATTGCATAGTGATCTGTCAAGGCTTCGGCGATTTCGCTCGAACAGCGTGACAACATGAACTCGAAGCTCATGGTTTCCAGCAGCACGGACAGACAAAGCTCACGCAAGGTCGCCACCGGCACTCGGGTGGCGCAGAAGATCGCGAGGCGCTTGCGCGCATCAGCGATCAGCGCGTCGATTTCACTGTCAACAAATCCAACGCCCCGCGCCAATTCCAACAGCAGCGCCGAGTGCGGCTTCTCGTCCTCCGAGCGGCCCATTTCTTCCATGAGATTTTCTTTTAACAACTCAGCCCCGCTCGACGGCAGAGAAGCGAAGCAAAGAGCAACGATATGCGACGACAGATAGTGGGTGCGAAAAACATTGCGGAGAAACTCGCGAGCGGCGTCGCGCGGAGCATTTCCCGATACCAGGTCGCGGTATTCGGGCGATTCCTTGAACTCGCGTGTAGCGCTGTCAAATAGTTCCCTTATCGTCTTCCCGGCAACCATGATCACCTCGGATCGATGATTAGACAAGCGGCGAAGCTGCGCGTTTAAGCAGTCGGCCGGCTGCGCTCCAGTGCCAGCGTTTTTACTTTTTTGAGATCGACCTTGCCCGACCCGAGCACTGGAATGGTGTCGATGGGATGAAGATTCTCACGTTTTGGGATCCAGAGCTTGGGTAGCTCGGACTCGTTGAGTTTGTTCCAAAGGTCTTCGCGTGTCATGCCGTTTTGAGTGTAAAAGGCGACAAGTTTCTCGCCGCGCTGTTCGTCCGGGACTGCCGTAACTACCGACGCGGCGGTGCCGAGGACGTCGTTGATGGTCTCTTCGATTTTTACGTGCGGTACCATCTCGCCGCCGATCTTGCTGAAACGCGACACGCGGTCGGTGATGCGGATGAAGCCGTCTTCGTCGATGGCAGCAACATCGCCGGTGACATACCAGCCGTGGCGCATCGCTTGTTCGGTGAGGTTGGGCTGATTGAGATAGCCGAGCATGACGTTAGGACCCTTGATCAGCAATAACCCTTCTTTGCCGGGACCGAGAGGTTGCTCGGTATCCGGATCGATGATCTTCGCGGCGACGCCGGGGATCGGGTGGCCGACCGTGCCGGGTTTGTGGCTGATCTGTTTTTCTTTGCCGTCGACGACGTCCGGCGTGTTTACAGCGACCACCGGCGCCAGCTCCGTGCAGCCGTAGCCCTCAAGGATCGTCAAGCTGAATTTTTCCTGAAAGCCTCTGGCGATTTGCTCGCGCAACTTTTCAGCGCCGGCAATGAGATAGCGCAAGCTGGCAAATTCCTCCTTGGTGCAGCGGCGCCAGTAGCCAACATAAAAAGTCGGCGTGCTGATCAGAAGCGTGGCTTTATATTTTTGCACGGTTTCGCCGATGGTTTTGGCGTCGGTGGGATTGGGATGATAGACCGCACCGAACTTTTCGAGCAGCGGCAGCCACAGCGTCGCGGTGAAACCGAAAGAGTGAAAAAGCGGTAACACGCCCATGATACGGTCGATCGGCGTGAATTGGATGACCTGGGAAATCCCTTCGATGTTCGACAGGATGTTGTGGTGCGACAGCATGACGCCTTTGGGTGTGCCGGTGCTGCCGCTGGAAAAAATGACGGTCGCGACATCGTCGGGCCGCTGGTGCCTGACGTATCCACGGTTTAACCAGCTCGCCGGCGCAAGAAAGGTTTTGAGCGCCGTGGCGGCCTTTTGGAAACCGGTGAACGTATCACGAATATCCTCGACGAAAACCATCCCTTGCATCTCCGCGATGTTCACCTTAGACAAAAATACCCGCGAAGTGACAATGGTCTTTATTTCACACTGCGTGATGGCTGCGGCCAGCGTCTCTGCGCCCGAAGTGAAATTCAGATTCACCGGGATTTTCCCAGCCAATAAAATCGCAATGTTCACCAGTGAGCCGCCCACCGAAGACGGTAAAATGACGCCGACCATCTTCTGCTCGGCGCAGTGGCTTTTCACCCAGCGCGCGAATAGGAAGCTGCCGATCAGTGTTTTCCCATAAGTCAATTCCACCCCAGTGGTGTCGGCCATACAGAAGGAAAACCAACTGCCCTTTGCCGTCTTGATAAACTTCGCGTGAAGGAGATCGGTGGTGCTTTCGCGACAATCGAACGCGTTACTTTCGAGCTCAAGGACGGCGTTGCGAACTTCATAGACGCTTGCCGTGGACGGCAGCGGAGCCCCAAAAGAGACCGTAACCGGATAGGAAAACTTTTTCGGCCATTTCCAGAAGAACCGGCCGTCGGCGAAACTAAAGATGCTGCCCCAAAGCTGGTCGAGGTGAACCGGTATGATCGGAATATTCGTACCTTCGACGATCTTTTCGAAGCCGCGTTTGAACGGCAGCAAGTGGCCCACCCGGCTAATCGCTCCTTCGGCAAAGATGCAGACGATATGGCCCTTGTCCAGCTCGTTGCGCGCATGTTTAAGTGCCTGGACGATATCCCGCCGGTTGGTTGCCGATACCGGAATCGAGCGCATCAGGCGGAAAAACCAGTGCAGCCATTTGAGATCGTAGTAGTCGCGATGCAGCATGAAACGCACGAAGCGAGCTGTCGCGCCGCCAATTATGAGCGCATCGATGAATGACACGTGATTGGATATGAGCAGCGCCGGGCCTCGAAGCGGAAGATTCTCTGCGCCGACGACTCTGATCCGATAGACGGTGTGAGTAACCAGCCAAAGTATAAAGCGGACAAAATAATCGGGGAGCAGATAAAGAATCACCGCCGTGCCGGCCAAGGTGACGAGCCCGGTTAGAAGAATGATCGAATCAGGCGAAAAATGGAGCGGTGTTTTAAGAGTCCAGTGAATCGCCGCGGCAAGAAAGATGCCGATGGTATTCATGAAATTGTTGGTCGCGATCAGCTGGCCTTTTTCCTCTTTGCCGCTTCTTTGTTGCAACAGGGCGTTCAACGGCACAGCGAACAGTCCGGCGGCAAAACCCAGCAAGACAAGCGAAGCACAAGTGAGCCGGTAAGACGAGGAGGAGAGCGCGACCAAGCCGAGACAAATACCCATGGCGACGGAGCCCAGCGGCACCAAGCCCAGTTCAATGTGATCCCCCGAGAGTCGGCCCGCAGCGAGACTACCGGCGCCGATGCCGATCGCCAGAAACGTTCCAAGCAGTCCGATGTGAAACTCGTCCAGCTGCAAAAGTTCTCTGCCAAAAAAGAGGAGATTGATCTGAACGAGGGCGCCGAGAAACCAAAAATAAGAAATCCCGATCACCGTCAGCCAGAGCACTCTCTCGGCCCGCAACCGCCTCAGGCCGTCGAAAACTTCGCGCAGCGGATTGAGCCGCATGAGCTTTGTGGCGCCGGATGGGCGAACCCTAGTGATCCCGAAACTCGCAAGTGTGCCCAGGCCCGCGATGGCGATCATCAATACCCCGATCAGAGGCAGCTTGTCTTTCCATACGGCAAAGATCGCGCCTCCTACGGAAGTGCCGAGAATGATCGCCATAAAGGTGCTCATCTCGAGTAGGCCATTACCGCGCGACAGCTCTCTTTCGGGAAGCATCTCCGGCAAGATGCCGTATTTGGCCGGGCTGAAGAATGCGGCGTGGAGCCCCATGAGAAAGACTACTGCGAGCATGGACTGAATATGTCCGGTGAAGAATGCAGCGAGTGCGAAGAGCATGATCCCGATCTCGCACACCTTGACCGCTACTAAGATAGTTCTTTTACTGTAGACGTCGGCCAGATGACCAGCGTAGCCTGAGAACAAAGCTCCCGGCAGTATAAACAGAAAAGCGATCAGCTCGACATAACTATCGGCACCTTGCGTTGCCAAATCCAAGGCGACAAACGACACCACGATTTTTAGAAAGTTATCGTTAAATGCGCCAAGAAACTGCGTGCAGAAAAAGGCAAAAAACCCGGGTTGCCTGAGCGTGTCGCTGTATTTGCCGTCGGCCATTTCAATCCTCAGGTTACTAGCGTCCAATTTTTTCGGCAAGCCCAAAACTCATGACAAGTTTGTGATCGCGCCACCGTGAAACGGACGCGATCGCGAAACCAGAAAGCTCGAGGAACATTTCAATGATTATCCAAATGCAGCAGTCACAGAACCGCATAAACTATTGCACACATTCGAGCAACCGACCATAATCGGGCATGGAAATCAGCCGGATTAAAGTTCCTCAGTGGGAGAATCATGTCGGCTTGCTACACGGCTTCATGGGCCGGCGCGGTGGCAAGAGCATCGGGCCGTATGCTGGGCTGAATGTTGCTTACCGCATTGGCGACGATCCGAAAGTTGTCAGTCAGAACATCTGCGATATGAAGCTCGCCGTCGGCATTCACGACGGGCGAGTCGTCACCATGCGGCAAGTGCATGGTGATCACGTCGTCGAAGTCCAAGACAAAACTCTCAAAGAGGCGGGCGAAGCGGATGGAATGATCACGAGCGAGCCGGATATTTATCTCGGGGTGTTAACCGCCGACTGCGTGCCGATTCTTTTCGTTGCGCCCAGTCAGAAGTTGGTTGCTGCCGTCCACGCCGGCTGGCGCGGCACGTTGGCGGGGATCGCCGTCAAAACGGTGCGAATATTCAACAACCAATACGGTGTTGAACCGAGTGATTTGGAAGTCGCCCTCGGCCCGTCCATTGGGCCGTGTTGTTACGAAGTGAAAGACGACGTTGCGGCTCCGCTGATGAAAAAATGGGGGAAACTGACGACTCCCAGCGTCTTGGTCAAGCAAGGCAAGTCGTTCGTCAATTGGCGCCGGCTCAACCGAGATATTCTCCGTGCCGCCGGAGTGCCCGGAAAGCAGCTCTTTCAAGTCGGCCCCTGCACCAGTTGCGCCACGGAGGACTTTTTCTCCTACCGGCGCGAGCGCGCTGAAACCGGCCGGCAAATCAGCTTGATCGGCTGGTCGTCCGTTTAGTGTCTTAGGCCCATCGATAAATTTCTATTGACGTCTTGCGGCTAAGTAGCTAATTTTACCAAACTCTGGTGGGGGATTTCCTAAATCTTGCGGAGGAGTCTATGGGGATTACGCGTCGACATTTTCTAACTACGCTAACGGTAGGTGTAACTAGTCTAGGAGTGACGCACGATTTTAGTTGGGCGCAGGCAAAGGGCAAACTCGGCTACATGAAGATCGTCGACAACGCGGCGATGTTCGTGGCCATGGAAAAAGGTTTCTTCAAAGCCGAAGGCCTTGAGTTGGAGACCGTGCCGATGGCCGGTGGTGCAGTCATCGTACAGGGCGTGACTTCGGGCGACCTGCAGTTCGGCTGGACCAACGTCATCTCTTTATATCAGGCTTATGTCGAAGGGTTCGATTTTAAACTGATCGCCGGCGGGGCGACCAATGTCAGAGGCAGCAATGAAACGCACGCGATCGTCGTCGGGAAAGATTCCTCCATCAAGAGCGCCAAAGATCTCGAAGGAAAGACCGTTGCGGTTAACACACTGAACAACATCGTCCATTTGATGGCGATGGCGTGGGTCGACAAGAACGGCGGCACCTCGAGTAAAATAAAGTTCGTGGAGATTCCATTTCCGCAGATGGAGCCCGCGCTCGTGGCGGGTAAAGTGGACGCCATCAGCGTCCAAGAACCCTTTGCCGCGGTGGCCGCGCGAAAACCGGAGACCCGTGTGTTGTCGAATCCCTGGGGCGACGTCACGGCGAAATTCTTGATCGCGAGCTGGTTCGCGTCGGAAAAGTGGATTCAAAACAATAAGAGCACCGCTCAGGCGTTCGTGCGAGCGATCAATCGCGGCATCGACGCGATCCATGCCGATAAAGCGGGCGCCCGCGCCGCGATGATCAAGTGGGCCGGTCTCAATCCCGAAATGGTCGGCAAGATCGGTTTGCCGCTATTTGAAAAAGCCGTCAATGAGAAAGACGTCCAAGCGACCATCGATTTGACGATAAAATATAAATTCATAACTCGAGCCCTCAAAGCTCGGGAAGTGATCAGCGACATCGCGCCGAAGGCGTGACAAAGATGCTGGAGTATTGGAGTGTTGGAGTAATGGGCTTTTGATCCCACCAATATTCCAGTACTCCATCATTCCAATACTCCAATTCCTCTACTCTCTCGTGTCCATCCTCGAAGTCCAAGGCCTGTCGAAAAGCTACCGTCAAGCCGGTGGCGAGACCACAGTTGCCATCGGCAATATCACCTGCCAGGTCGAAGCCGGCGAGTTTGTTTCCTTCGTCGGGCCATCCGGTTGCGGCAAGACCACACTGCTTATGTCGATCGCCGGGCTGTTGCCGCCAAGCTCGGGGCAAGTGATTGTCAACGGCAGAGAAGTCGCCGGTCCTCCGGCGAATCTGGTTCTGCTCTTTCAAGAATACAACAAGTCGCTTTTTGCCTGGCGTACGGTTTTTGGCAACGTACGCTTTGGCCTCGACGCGCGTCGCAACCCTTCGGCTGACGCTGCCGACAGGGCAAGATCGCTCGTCGAGCTCGTCGGGCTCAAGGGATTCGAAGACCATTATCCTTGGGAGCTTTCCGGCGGCATGCAGCAGCGCGTGGCGATCGCCCGTGCGCTCGCCTACGAGCCGGAAGTGCTGTTGATGGATGAGCCGTTCGGCTCGCTCGACGCGCTGACGCGTCTGGAGCTCGAAGACGCGCTGCTCACGCTCTGGGCAAAACTCAAGACGACGATTCTCTTCATTACTCACGACATCGAAGAGGCGATTTATCTCTCCGACCGCATCTGGGTATTAAGCCCGCGTCCGTCGCAAATTATCGATGAGATCAAGATTGCTTTTCCCCGCCCGCGCAACCAAGTGACGACCCGTGCCGAGGGAGGATTCATGAAAATCCGCAACGACATCTACCGTCAGATCCGCAAGTGAATTGAACCGTGAACGGGCTAAAACAATTTAATTGGTCGGGTTGGTTGAGCTTCGGCTTTTTGTTGTGTTTCTGGGAGATCGGCGCGCGCGCCGCTCCCAAGCTTCAGCTTTACATACCGCCGTTCAGCCAAGTTCTCGCGGCGCTCGGGCAACTCGCCGTGTCGGGGCCGATGGCTGCGCACTTCATGATTACGGTTGGCCGATTTCTGGAGGGCTACCTGCTCTCAGCGGCGCTCGGCGTTTCGCTTGGAATCGTCCTCGGGTATTTCCGGTCCTTTCACAGTTTATTGGCAATGCTGATCGAATTTCTCAGGCCAATGCCTTCAGTGGCGATCATCCCCGTCGCCATATTGATGCTCGGCATCGGCGACTCGATGATCGTGGCGGTCACGGTTTACGCCACCGTATGGCCGATTTTGATTAACTGCATCGACGGCGTCAGGCATATCGAAAGTATACTGATCGATACCGGTCGAACTTTCGGTCTGAAGCGGCGGCAAATTTTATGGCAGATCATCTTGCCGGGCGCGTCGCCTTACATCGTGACCGGTCTGAGGGTCGGTCTGTCCATTGCGCTGATCCTCGTCACCACCGCGGAAATGATTGCCGGCAGCAAAGGTTTAGGGTTCTTCATCCTTGACGAAGAGCGCTCGATGAACAGCGCCGCCATGTACGCTGGCATCCTGCTCGTGGCCGCGCTCGGTTATTTGCTCAACCGGCTCTTTCTCTTTGTTGAAGCAAAAACGATGAAATGGCGCCACGGCATGATGGCGCGGGCGTCGGCGTGAGATGGGACCGAAGAGGCTGACAGGAATATTGTTTTTTTGTGGACTGCTGGTCGTTTGGGAAATCGTCGCGCGGGCGGAGCTGATCAATCCACTGATCGTCCCTGCCCCCAGCCGAATACTCGGCATCTTCTGGGGTTTGGTGGCGTCGGGCCAGATCCCGATGCAGATTGTATTCAGCATGAAGCGCGCGTTGGCCGGCTATTTTCTCGCCGCGGCGGTTTTTATCCCGCTGGGTATCGTCATGGGATTGTACCGACCGGCCCATCGCTTGCTGGAAGTCATCATCGAAATGTTGCGGCCGGTGCCGCCGCCGGTGATCATTCCCGTCGCGATGCTCATTTTTGGACTCGGAGACGAGATGAAAATATTCGTGATCTTTTTTTCGTGCGCTTGGCCGATCCTGCTCAACACCATCGATGGCGTGCGCAATCTGGATTGGGTTTTGTTGAACACGGCGAGGACCTTCGGTTTATCCCGAGCCGACACGATCCGACAAATCGTTGTTCCAGCTGCATCGCCGCAGATCATGACCGGCATGCGCGTGAGCTTGCCGATCATGCTGATCCTTGTGGTGATCTCTGAAATGATCGGCAGCACGGATGGTATTGGTTACTTTATTCTCGACTCGCAGAGAAGATTCAAAGTCGCGCAGATGTATGCCGGGATGTTGTCTTTGGCGCTGCTCGGTTACGCGCTCAATCAATTATTCGATTTACTGCACCGCCGGCTGCTGTCTTGGCACTGGGGGATGATGAGAAGAGTGGAGTGATGGAGTGCTGGAATAATGGAGTGATGGTTTATTGAATTACAATACTCCAATACCTCATCACTCCAATGCTCCAACTTTTCATTAGACGATATGGATGCCGCCGCCCGGCGGTGGCGTCGGCTGATTCTTGCCGGGAAGCCATTCCACTTCCTTGCGCGGGCTGCTGCCTTTGACGTTGAATTTCGCGCGTCCCATATTCTCGAATTCGATTTCGATCGTGTCCCCGGGATTCACCGGCATCAATCCTTCGTGAAAAGTTCCCGTCGCAACGACGTCGCCTGGACTGAGGCGGAGAAACTTTGTCAGCCACGCAATCTGATTGGGAATCTTGTGCGCCATGGCGCCGGTGTTGTAATTTTGCCGCGGCTGGCCGTTGTTCCACGATTTGACGACGACGTTGTGCGGATCGGGGATTTCATCTTTGGTGATGATCCACGGCCCGCAGCAGCCGTGCGAACCTTGTCCCTTGCCGATGAACTGCGTGCGCCGGACCAGTCCGCGCGTCGAGATGTCGAAGATCGGCACGTAGCCGAAAACATAATCGAGCGCTTTATTCCCTGGAACGTTTTCCGCGGTTTTGCCCATGACAAAGGCAAACTCGGCTTCCGGTTGATAGACCACGCAAGCTGGAATGTCGCGCAGTTCGACGGACTCGCCCGGACCGACCAGGTCGGGCGATTTGTAGAAATACTCGTTGGGAAAATTATCCGCGGTGCGCCCGGGACGATCGATGTAATTGCTAAACGCCGCGAGAAACTTTCCCGGGCGGGCGAGCGGGGAGTGTATCTCAACGCCGGCGACCGGTACGCCGTCTTGTGTGGCAAGGAGTTTCTCAAACCGTCGCCGATATTTACGCCAACCTTCAATGATCTCTTCCATCACACGCTGCGGCCCCTTGGCCTTGCGCGCGCTCACCGTGTCGCTCACATCCACCACCATATTGTCGTTTTTTATGACGCCGATTCTGTCATCGTTGAATCGTAGGATTTTCAATGCAATCTCCTCTCGCGGCAAATTTCCGCTTATAATTGCGACAATGACCGAGAGTTGTCAAACCGAAATGCTAGCCCATAACACGACCAAGATCGCAGTGTTCGCCTTTTCAAATTGCCGGGTTTGTTGTAATCCAATGGGAGGAGGAAACCATGCTGTTGATCAACAATCAGGAAGTGGAAAAACTGTTCACGATGAAAGATTGTCTCGAAGCGTTGGAAGTCGGTTACGACGATTTGCTCAAGGGCGACGCGGTGTATCGGCCGCGGTTAGACTTATGGATGCCCTGCGACCGGCCGGACGGTTACTATCGCTGGGGCACAATGGAAGGCGCGAGCCGGAAAATCGGCGTGTTCGCGATTCGCATGAAATCCGATGTGGTCTATTGGCCGAGCGGCGAGACGGAAGAGAAGTATTGCATGCAGCCGGGAACGTGGTGCGGCTTGGTGATGGTGTTCAGCGTGCGCAACGGCGAACCCCTGGCGATTATCAATGACGGCCTTATTCAGCATATGCGCGTCGGCGGCTGCGCCGGCTTGGGCGCGAAATATTTGTCGCGTCAAGACGCCTGCGACGTCGGCATCTTCGGCTCCGGCGGCATGGCGCGCAGTTACTTGGAAGCGTTCTACGAGGTGCGCAAGCTGCGGCGCGCGAAAGTCTACAGTCCGACCAAGGTAAACCGCGAGCGGTTTGCCCGAGAGATGACGGGGAAATTAGATATCGAAGTCGTGGCCGTCGACACTCCGGAAAGAGTCGTGCGCGATGCCGATATCGTGGCCACCTGCACCGACTCGACACAGACGGTCTTCGACGAACCTGACTGGCTGAAGGAGGGCGCGCATATTACGTCTGTCCGCGCCTGTGAGATCGGCCCGCGCGTAATCAAGGCCTGCGATCTCTCGGTCAAACTCGGCAAGAATACGATTGAGGCGATGGACGAAGGCATGATTCGCTTGCATGGCAACGTCGGTTACATCGCTGGCCAGCCCGAGGAGCGCGCTCGCATTCCGAATCCGACGGTGGATAATTATAAAGGCGATTATTTTAAATATTTCATGGATATTCGTGCCGGAAAAGTTCCCGGGAGAACGAGTAACAAACAGGTGACCTACTTCATCAATGCGGGCACGCAAGGACTGCAGTTCGCGGCGTGCGCAGGGAAAGTTGTTGAGTTAGCGAAGCAGAAAAAAGTCGGCCGCGAGTTGCCGACGGAGTGGTTTTTACAGGATATCAGAGACTAGTTCGTTTCGGGTTACGCGTGTCGGGTTTTGAGTTGTCAAAAAAAACGCTAGACTCGAATCCCGGAACTCGGCACAGGTTAGTATCCCAAATCTTCGATCTCTTCTTCATCCATGCCGAAGTAGTGGGCGATTTCGTGCAAAACCGTCAGGCGGATTTCTTCGTGGAGCTCCTCGGGATCGGGAAAATCTTCGAGCAGCGGTGCAGCGAATATGGTAATCTTGTCCGGCAGGAGCGGCGGATCGAGACTGGAACGGTCGGGCAATGGCACGCCTTGATAGATGCCGTAAAGCGTTTCGTGGCGCGGATCCAGTCCTTCGGCGCGTAGGAGTTCGCGTGACGGTCGTTGTTCCACGACAAATTCGACATTGCGCAACTGCTCTCGAAAGTGGCGCGGCAGTTGATCGACGACACGGGCGACTTCTTCCTTGATTTCCTGGTAATTCATCGCTCGTAAGTGTCTCGCAAATGTTTCCTCGCTTCAAGCAGTTCAACGTGTGCGCTTTAGCGCTTACTGCTTCGGTCTTGTTCGGCTGCGCTGCGCCGCTGACGTCCGGTGCCAAGAAAGCCCCATTGGAACCGTCCGCCTTTGGTGACGATCTCGACGTGGATTCATTGCGCACCGCCGTTCGATACAGCATAGCGTACCTGCAAAAAATACCCGCGGAGCGCGTCGTCGGTGAACAGCCGCGCCCGTTTACCGCCAAGAAGATTTTAGATTCCCTCACGGTTTTTGAGAAGCTGCTCGATCATTGGCATTGCGCCGAGTGTCTTGAACGCGAAATCAATGCGCGCTTCGATGTGGTGCCGTCGAGTTACGATGCGGAGCTAGGGCAGGTCTTGTTCACCGGGTATTATCAGCCGGTCATCGACGGCAGCCTCGTCCGTACGGACAAATTTCGCTATCCGCTTTACGGCAAGCCGCCCGACCTGGTGAGCGCTGAAAAGGTAACCCTTACGCCACACGAGAGCGTCGAAAGGATTGTCGGCCGAGTTCAGGACGGGCAATTCTCGCCGTATTTTACGCGACGGCAAATTGACGATGAGGGTTCGCTGCGCGGGCGCGGGCTCGAGATCGCGTGGGTTGCGGATCCTGTGGAGCTTTTTTTTCTGCACATTCAAGGCTCCGGTATCATTCGTTTGCCGGACGGCGCTGACTTGAGCGTGGGCTACGCCGCGCAAAACGGCTGGCCCTACCGCAGCATCGGCAGGTTGCTCATCGATAGCGGCAAGCTTGGCAAAGACGAAATGTCGATGCAGCGCTTGCGCCGCTATCTCAATGACAATCCCGGTGAGCAAAGCGATATCCTGGCATACAACGAAAGCTATGTTTTTTTTCGCGTGAACCCGGTGGGGCCGCTGGGCAGCCTGGAAGTGCCGGTCACAGTGGGGCGGTCGATCGCGACCGACTCACGGCTGTTTCCCAAGGGGGCGCTCGCGTTGATTCAAACGGAAATTCCGATCATTGATAGCGCGGGAAAATTGACCGGCTGGCGCCCGGTTACGCGCTTCGTGCTCAATCAAGACACCGGCGGCGCGATCCGCGGTTTGCAGCGGTCCGACATCTTTTTCGGCACGGGCAGCGCCGCGGAAGGGTTGGGGGGGTACATGAATCGCACGGGGAAAATGTTCTTTCTGATCTTGAAACAGGACCGGCGAGACTCCGATATGAACGGCAATTGACCGAGGGGGAAAGCGATCGCGCGGATCGCCGGATCGATTGTGGATTCCTCCGCGCCCCCGCCTCTGATCTTTATTCCGGAGCGCGCTTGAGGGATAATTTTCGAAAGAGTAACCTGGGCGGCACGCGATAGGGAAATGGAACGCCATACTGAGACGCGACGACTGCAGTGGGCATTGGCCATCAGCTCCGTGTATTTCTTCGCCGAGTTGATCGCTGGCTTTCTCACTAACAGCTTGGCGTTGTTATCCGACGCCGGTCATATGCTGTCCGATATGGGGGCGTTGGGGTTAAGCCTCTTCGCGTTTCGCATGGCCCGGCGGCCGGCGACGATTCATCGGACCTACGGTTATCATCGCATCGAAATCCTGGCGGCGCTTTTCAACGGTTTAACGTTGTGGTTGATCGTGGGGATTATTTTTGCGGCGGCTTACAGTCGTTTGTCTCACCCACCGGAGATCGAAGGCTACGGCATGACGATCGTAGCTATCCTTGGTCTGGCCGTGAATCTCGTCGCCGCGGCGATTTTGCATGGAGGGCATCGTGATAATTTGAATCTGCGCGGAGCGTTCGTGCACGTCATGAGTGACGCCCTTGGCTCGGTGGGTGCGATCATCGCGGGGATCGTGATGTTAACGACGGGCTGGTATCTCGCCGACCCGCTCATCAGTATTTTGATCGGGGTGCTGATCCTCTTTTCTTCGTGGAGTTTGGTGAAGGACTCTCTCAGCGTGCTGATGCAGACGGTGCCCAAAGGCATCCAACTCGAAGACGTGCGCCGCACCATCGAAGCCGTCGACGGCGTCAGTGCCGTTCACGACCTGCACATCTGGGCCGTCACCTCCGATATCTTCACGTTGAGCGCGCACGCGGTCGTGGCAAACGGCGGGGATTTTCATCTTGTACTCAACGGCATCGAAGATACGCTTAGAGAGCAATTCAATATAGAGCACACGACGATCCAGTTGGAGACCGAGAGCCGGGAGGACAAGGAGTTCAAAGCGTTTTAGGCACAACACAAAACCTTGCGCGCTTTGGAAGGTAGTTCATGAAACGAATCACGGTCATTACCGGAATCCTCGCTGCGGCCTTCGTGCTCGGCACCGGCTATTCACTGTGGAATTATGCCGGCAACAGGGAATCCGTTGTCATTTCGGGCTATATCGAAGCGGATGACATTCATGTCGGATCGAAAATCGGCGGACGGGTGCTCAAAGTAGTGGCGCGTGAAGGCGAGACTGTCCGGGCCGGAGAAACCTTGTTGCTTTTAGAACCTGGCGAGCTCGATGCGTCCCTGGCCGAAGCCCAGGCGAATCTGCGGCAAGCGGGGGCCCAATATTCGCTTCTTAATGCCGGATATCGCAGCGAAGAGATCGAGCAAGCCGAAGCAGTGCTGAAGCAAGCGCAGGCCGAACTCGCTCAACTAACGTCCAAACCGCGTCACCGGCAGATCGACCAGGCCATGACGGACTGGATGGAGGCGAAAGCCCAGGCAGAGAACTCCAGCAAGTTCTTGAAGCGCGTGGAAGACCTCAGCAAACGCGATCTTATTGCCAGGCAAGAGCTTGACGAAGCCACCGTGAAAAAGACCGAAGCCGAGCAAAAAGTGAAAGCGACGCGACAGCACTATGATCTCCTGCTGGCAGGGACCGTTGAGGACGACTTGGAACGCCCACGGCAGCGCGTGGTCGAAGCAAATGCCAAGCTTCGCCAGCTCCGCGCCGGCTACCGCAAGGAAGAGATCGCTCAGGCAAAATCCGCACTCGAAGCGGCGCAAGCGAAGGTACAAAGGATCCGCACCCAGTTGGATGAAACCGTAATCAAATCGCCTGTGGATGCTTTGGTGGAAGCCATGGTTCTACAAACCGGCGATCTGGTCGACCCCGGCAAGCCGGTGGCCACATTGCTGCGCACGGGGAGCCTATGGGTGCGCGCTTATCTCCCGGAGGCGCAATTGCGGTTCGTGCATCCGGGCGATAGAGCATCGATTCGCGTCGATTCTTTTCCCGACAGAAGCTTCAGCGGCGGCGTGCGCCGTATTCACCGCCAAGGTGGAACTGCTCCACGCAACGCGCAGACTGATGAAGCGCGCGTATTACAAATGTTTGAGACTGAAGTTATGATCGACGATCCCGATCAAGTGCTACGGCCGGGCATGAGCGCCGACGTCGCGATCCCAAAAGGTTAGTGTCGACACCGGGGTCCGGATCCTAGAGACGAACGCGCCGCCGTCGCCCGTGGCCCCCCGCTTAGGTTGCGCTTGCGCTCGAAACCACCCGCTGCGAGCGCGGCAACAAACAGGCCATTAAAGCGACGCTCACGATCGAAAGAATCCCAAGCAGCCAGAAAATTGTCGATAGCTCGGCGCTGACCAGGAGCAAGCCGACGATCGATGTCGACGTGGTCTTGGAAACCTGTTGAATCAATCGGTCGAAGGAAACAATCCCGCCGCGCAATTCCGCCGGAGCGTTCTGGGTGAGCAAGCTCTTCTGCATGGGTGAAATAACGCCGTTGGCGAGGCCGTAGAAAAAAAGTGCGCCACCGACCAGCCATGCGCCATGGATAAAGGGGACGGCGAGCACCGCGCCGCCGCTGACCAGGAAAGCGAGGAACAAAATATTGGCCTTGTCGTGGCCGGCGGCAATGCGCCCCGCCTGGCTTGACGTCGCCATCGCACCGACGGAAAAAAAGATATAGAGGAACCCCGCCGTCGCCATTGAAATGCCCTGGGTGCGCACGAGAAAAAGCGGGAAGTAAGTGAGAAAGCCGTAGTCGAGAAAGAAGCGCAAGAAGCCTGCGGAAAACGCGATCACCAGCCGCGGATGGCGCGTGAGCCGCAATATGTCGCCGAGATAAGTCGTGGGCTTTTCGCCGGTCTTACCTTTGGTTTCAGGCATCCAAAACAACGCGATCAAGCCCACGGGAACGGCGATAACGTAACAGGCGAAGGGCCAAAACCAGGCGATCGTCGCGAGCAAGCCGCCGAGGGGTGGAAATACGAAGTAACCGATGCGGTCGAGAAAAACCTTGAGGCCTTGGCCGCTGATTTCGTTGTCGCCTTCCAAAAGATCGCCGATCAGCACGATGGTGAGCGGGATGACGGCGCTGAAGCCGATGCCTTGAAGAGCTCTAAAGGTCAGTAGCCAGCCGAAAGTGGGCGCGAACGCCATCGCCGCGCCGAAAATTCCGAAAACGATCAATCCGAGGCCAAGCAACAGGCGCCGCCCGTATAAGTCAGCGATCACGCCGAAGATCGGCGACAGCACAATCGCCGGCGCGGTGAATAGCGTCATCACCCATGAGAGCTGTGCGTCGGTGACGCCGAACGGTTGAGTCAAGCCTGGCAGAGCGGGCTGAATAAAGTTGACGCCCATCATTAGCGTTATGCTGGCTGCGTATACGATGCTCAACGCGCGAGCTTTCGCCGGAGCCAGCTTCTCCATGCCGAACAAGGTTGTAATTGAGGCCATGTGCCGCACCGTAAGAGAAGCGGCATTGGCAGTCAAGCGCGGAAGAGTTGGAGTATGTGGGAGTGATGGAGTAGTGGGTTATAAATTCCAACACTCCAGTACTCCAATACTCCAATACTCCAGGTTCCGATTGCGCTTGTGCCGTGATATGCATGTTCGCGACTTATTGGTTGACTCGGAGGAACCGTCCATGCCCCAAGACATGCGTACTTGGATCGCTCAACTGGAAAATGCCGGATTGTTGGCGCGCATCAGTAAGCCGGTCGATCCGCGCACGCAAATGGGCGCGCTGTTGTGGCAGGCGCGCGACCGTGGATTGCTGTTCGAAAATCTTCCCGGCTATCCCGGTTGGCGGTGCTTAGGACAAGCGCCGGGTGACGTATCGCTGGCGCCGGTGGCCTTTGGCACGCCTCGTGAGGAGATGATTCCGGAGTTCGTGCGTCGAACCGAGAAGCTCGGTACGACCCGATTGGTCGAAACCGGACCGGCGCAACAAAAGGTCATGCTCGGCGACGAAATCGATATTACCCAGATGCCGATCCATCAGGCGGGAATCCGCGACGGCGGACCGTTCATCGGCTCGGGATTGATGATCACGAAAAACCCGGAAACCGGGCGTCGCAACTTGAGCTTTCATCGTCTGCAAATGAAGGGTCCGAAGAAGACCGGCATTCTCTTGTATCCGCGCCATGCCTGGAGCAATTATCAAATGTACGAAGCGCAGGATGAGCCGATGCCGGTGGCGATCATGATCGGCCATCATCCGATGTACTATTTCGCGGCCGCGACGACGACGCAGTACGGCGTCGATGAGTTGGAGATCGCATCGGCGTTGCTGCAAGAGGACGTCGAATTGGTCAAGTGCCGCACCGTCGACTTGGAAGTCCCGGCCTTTGCGGAGATCATTCTTGAAGGAGAAATTCCGCCGAAGGTGAGAGAGCCTGAAGGCCCGTTCAGCGAGTTCCAAGATTACTATCTTACCGGTTCCGGCATGAATCCCATCGTCAATATCAAAGCAATCACGATGCGCGACGATGCGATTTTCAAAAACGTCCAGAACGGCACCGAGGTCGAGGGTTGCGTGTATCACAAAGTGCCGATGTCGGCACAGATTCTGCGCCGTGCGCGCAATGTCGGCGGCTCCGCGGATGTCAGAAATGTTTTAGTGATGCCGGGAATCTTCGGCGTGGTCGTGCAGATGAAGCCGCGTTATTACGGCGAGGCGAAAAACGTTTTGATGTCGGTGCTGTCGAGCGAGTATCAGCATCCGAAAATCGCCATTGCCGTCGACGTCGACGTCGATATCTTTAACTACGCGGAAGTGCTCTGGTCGATCAACACGCGCGTCAATCCGGCAGAGGACATCACCATTATTTCGGGGTCAAAAATCCATGCGATGGATCCATCCTGTCCGGAGTTCGGTCATCCCGGAGCGCCGGGATGGCACCGCATCGGCGGCAAGATGATCGTCGACGCAACCAAACCGCCTGAGTGCGATGCCAAACGGCGCGATGAATTCGAACGGTTGCGTCCGGTGGGTTGGGAAACGGTAAATTTGGAAGATTATCTGCCGGCGGACGCGCCGCCGCTGAGGACTAAACCGAAGATACCGGGGAGTTAGCGGATTCGTTCAAGGTTCAAGCGTTCAACGGTTCAAGGTGTTGAGAGAGGACAAATACCACATGTGTGTCGTTGGCGAATCAACTCCGGGTATTGACGATCGAACTTTTGAACCTTGAACGTTTGAACGGCCGCGCATCAAGCGCGGGTTATTCTTCGGATTCGCCGAAGTAATCTCTAACGATCCTTTCCTTTATATACTCCAACGCGCCCAAATCTTGAATAATATCGCCGCCCGTATCGTAGAAGAAAATGTCGCCCTGGTGATTTCTGCCGATGGCGACTAGCCACTCCAATTCATCCCGGTCTTCCAACATAAAATTAATTGCTTGATTAGCACCCTTGCTGGCAATGATGGTGACTTTCGGTTTGGCGGTTTTTCTTGCTTCAGACATGGACGAGCCTCCTAAGTGCAGAGTGAGTCTATAACAGAAGGACGACCGCTACAACTTGACGAAAAGCACCCGGCAATTTCCTTGCTCGTTGCTGTAAGCGACTTAAGAGTTTTCTACGGACGGGCAAGTGATCTGCAGTGCCGATACTATGTCGCTCGAGTAGACGGACAGTCTAACCACGAGGGCACGAGAGCACGAAGATTAAGAGTCTTGGTATTCGAATCCTTGGTATGCTTCACGCAGTCCGCGTTGGATTTATTTAGTGCGCATCGAGTTGGGGTTCCGGCACGCGGCGTTCGATGCCACTGAGGGCTATTTCATCGTAAAATCGACGCGGTTGGGTTTGCCCTTGAGCTTGGCCCGTTCCTCGCTCGAAAGGGGTTTAGCGGCCACGACGAATAGGCGTTCAGCGGCGACTTGATTGTTGGCGAGCAGCGTGTCCCGTACGACTTGCGCGCGCTGGCTGGCGAGTTGACGCAGATCCTCGTCGCTCACCTTGGCATACTGCATCATCAATTTTTCCATCTCCGGGACCGGCAAGTCTTGCGCTAAACCGATCACGTTGCGCGGTTTGGGAAAACTTTCATCGCCGTAGGCGTCTTTTAGATAGCGCGCATATTCGCTTTTATCGACTTGGACGTCGTCCACCGATCGCGGCGCCTGGCCTCTGCGCGCGAGATCCTTCAGCTTTTGAGCCTTGACTTTGCGTTCGATGCCGACTCGTTTGAGCCCGTCGAGATCGCTGACCGGATCGACGCGGCCGGTGATCTCAAGATTGAGTGCCGGACGATTGTTCATTGCCTTCGCCAGTGTCGCGATCTTTTCCCGCTGCGGCGGGTCGAGGGTGGCGCGGCCATCGGCAAATTCAATATAGCTCAGCTCGTCGCCGCTGCCACCGCCGCCGAACGCCGAGGCGATGAGTGAGAACGGCGCCGTGACTGCTTTCGTGATAATGTTGATGATAATCCGCAACACGATTCCGCCGACGCTAAACTGGGGATCGTCGAGCGAGCCGCTGATCGGCAGATCGACGTCGATCACGCCGTTGCGGTCTTTCAGCAAGGCGACGGCGAGCAGCACGGGCAGCTTCGTCGCCGTCGGGCTTTCGATTTTTTCGCCGAAGGTCAGCTGGTTAAGAATGATCTTATTTTCCGCGCTGAGCTTGCGGTTTTCGAGCTTGTACTTGACGTTAAACGAAAGCTTTCCTTTCTCGATGCCATAGCCGACGTATTTGGCCGAATAGGGGGTCATCGGACTCAGCTCGATTTCCCGCGCGTCAGCAATGATGTCGAGAAAGAGATCTTTGGAAAGCGGATTGATCTTACCTTTGATGTCCACCGGCGCCGATTCGTCGAGTTTGGCTTTGAGGTCGATATCTCCGGCCGTCTCCGGCTTTAGCTCAGAAATGACGCCTTCTACGCTAGTGAGGTTAGCCGAGTAATTGGGCTTGACGAAGAAATCGCTGAAGTTAATGTTGCCGCTCTGCAGATTGATTTTGCCGATGCTGATCGCCTTGGGGCTTGCGGTGTTTTCTGCGGGTGGCTGCGCGGGTTTCTCCACTGGCTGCGCTGGCGCCGCCGGTTCTTCCTTCTTTTCTTCCGGTTGGACGGTCAACTTTTGTAAGTTCATTTTGCCGTCCGCGCCGAGGATCAGCCGGGAATAGAAATCCGCCAGCGTGATCTCGCCGATACGCAGCTGAAAAGGCTCCAAGTCGAACTGAATGGCGTCGAGCGCGAGCGACTTCCACTTGAGCAAGTCCTGGGCGCCGTTCTTTTCGACGCTGCCAAAGTCGGCGACTCGGACACTGCCTTGGTAATTGACCTTAGTGCCGGTATCGGGAACGGTCTGGAGAGCCAGCTCACCCTTGGTGCCGATTTGCCCACCGGTGAGGAGGAAATTAACTTTGTCGGTCATGTAATTCTGAAACGGCACCAACTCGATGTCCTGGCCATCGACGGCAAACTTGCCATTGACAGGATTGATGGTCGCCGTGCCGACGAGACGCAATAGTCCTTTGTTATTGATCCTGGTTCTGATCGTCGCTTTACCGCGTTGGTTTTTTGCCGTGGAAAAATTCTCCGCGCGAAGCGAGATCTCGGAAAGAGTTGTCTTTGCCGCCGTCGGCGAGCCGCGATCATCGAAGTCGATCTTAAAGCGATCGAGGTTGATCTGTTTGGCGTCGATGCGCCATTCGCCGTCGGTTTTTTTCGTCGGCTGTGCTGGCGCGGCGGTCGCAGGCTGGGACTTTGCGATGCGCGTGAGATTGATGATGCCGCTGGCGTCGCGTTGGATGTAGCCGTTGCCTTCTTTGCCTTCGAGCGCTCCGATGACAATGGTTTTTTTAGCGACATCGACGGCAACATCCTTCAGCGCCAGCGACGCGATGCGCCAAAGCGGCTGAGGTTGCCCGGCGAGCTCAAGCCGCAACGCGCGCAGGTTTGTGCTCAAACTCGTCAAATTGATTTCAGATTGCTCGCCCTTTTGCTCGAAGCGGTATTGCGTCGATAGATCGAGAAGACCTTCTTTGATCTCTGCTGCCAACGCGTTGTCATAGTAGGGGCGAAGCGCGCCGATCTGCAGCGCTTCGAGGTCGAGCTTGCCTTCGGCGAGCAGCGGCGTCATTTGCAGCGTGCCGCTGTGGCTGAACTTTTCTTTGCCCTCGGATTCAAACGATAACTCAACGTTGGCTGTTTTTCCGGGCTCGTTCGTGAGGCCGGTAATTTTGATATTGACGTCGTTCAGGCGGTTTTTGTAGGGCCGCTGGGGTTGCTCATCGTCAATATGAATGATCGTCGACGTGAGCGCGACCTCATCAATTGAATAACCGAACGGTTTGCTCTCCTGCTTGGATTCCGCCGCGGTGGGTTTAGCCTCGACTTCTACGAGGTTCGCCAAATTCAATTTGCCGTCACGGTTCCGATTGATGTGCAGCTCGAGACCTTGGGCTTTGACTGATTTTAAGGCGCTCTTGCGGGCGAACACCTGGATGGCATCGATGGCAACTTCGAAACTGGGCAGTTTCAGCAAAGGAGCGTTGTCCGTTTGCTGCATTTCCACGTCCGTCAGACCGAGATCGCCGGTAATCGAGAGCACGGCGGGGCTGTCTTTCGATGTGCGAAAACTTGCTGTTATCTTGCTGTGGAGCTGCCCAGAAGGGAGTTTGAAGTTCAACGTCACGGGGGAATATTCGAGATACTTGGGGATTTCCAGTTTGTCGATATTGATCGCGAGCGTGCTGTCGTGGGAATCCTTAAACGGTTTGCTGTCGCCGCCGAGGTGAAAAGGCGCGCCGTTGATCACGGCGGAGAACTCGGGCTTGACGTTGATATCGACGTACGAGGGCAAGCTCGAAATAAACGGCACGCCAACTTTTATTTGATCAATCACGTGTTTGGTTTTTTCCGGCCGGTCGTCGAAGTCGATTTTGCCATCGACGATTTGAATATTGTTGAGCGCGAAGCGCGGCGTCGGGCCCGGTGGACCGGACGAAGGTTGGTCGATCAGATCTTGAAAGTTGTACTTTAGATCTTCGTTGCGGACCAGGTTGATGTAGGGCTTAACCAGCCGCAGCTCTTTGACTACTGGGGCAAGACGGAACAGCGATTGCATCTCGAGATTGACGAACAGCTCGTCGAATGACACGGCGGGGGTTTGACTATCGCGCTCTTTCATCAAAAAGCCGCGAATCGCCAACGTCATCGCGTAAGGATTGATTCTCAGTTGTTCGATGGAGACCTGACGGTGCAGCTTGGTGGAAAGCTCGCGAGCCATCTTGCCACGGATTAGCGGCGGCGCCACCAACCCTAACAAGACTCCGATCGCGACAAAGATGCCAACCGCCCAAATCGCAATCTTTCGCGTGCGCGGATGGCGCGCTATTCCTTTCGCTCGATCACGGATCTCGCCGATTTTTGGGGCCATGGGGGAAACTGCGAAATTGGATTCATGCGGATCTTAGCGCAGGGATGCGTGTATGTCTATGTTACATCGTTTGCCGGATTGAAATCTTCCGAAAGCGCGTTTGGAACGTTGTTATTGATCGTCGGCGGCTTGAATGGCTTCAAGCACCGAAAGGTAAAGAGCGGGAAGGTTCCAATGTTTAGCGCCTTCGAGGATGAGCCTTTTATATTCGGCACTAGCCGGTGGAACGTTGGTTTCGATTTCGGCGACGTAGACTAAAACCTCCAGCGGGTGGGTTCCGTCGCCGAATGCATAAATCGGGATCATTTCGCGACGATAACCGTCCTCAAAAGCATCAAGTGCGACAAGATCGCTATCACTAACTTCGTAGACGATCCCCCAAACCTCTTTCCCGGCTGCCGGAAAAACATTGGCGGTGCCGCAATCCCGCAGACGCGAATGGCGCGTGATACCGAACTCGTAATTGCGCAGTCGCGCGACGCAAACGAATCGAGACGACGCGCAGCGGCGCTGCATTTGTTGCCAGTTCATATTGGAGCCGTATGCGAAATAGAGCACTTCGATCATGCCTCCCGGATTTCCTGCCATAGTAAGCATTGCAACAATCACTCACAAGCGACTTTTCGTTGGGGCACCGCCGAAAACTCCAACGAGGTGAACCCTATGCGGTTTGCGTGCATCTAAAATAAAAGTTAATATCTTAACGATTATTCAGAGGGAGCTAAAGCTAGATGAAATATTTCAATAAGTTAGCTGGCGTATTGCTATTTTCTACTTTCCTTTTGGGGCCGTACGACGCAGCTGCCGGAGAGGCCACGACGCAACTCAGCACGACGATCGATGAATTCGTCAAAATCCTGGTCAATACGCCGGTGGCCCAATTGCGCGCGTCCGGATTGCCAGAGCGGGCAATGGCTCTGATCTACAGTCGATTCGATTTTTCCGAGATGACAAAGCGATCTCTGGGGCGCCATTGGCAGGCTCTCGACCAGAGCGAGCAGCGGGAGTTTGTCGAGGCGTTCACTCAGCGACTGCTGCGCGCTTATGGGCGCTCGGTACGGGCGTCGGGCGATGAAAAAATTCAATACGAACGCGAAGTTCTTGACGGTAAAAATGCCAGCGTGGAAACCAAAGTCGTCGGCAGCGGCGATGAATTTCCCATCGACTACCAGCTTCACGACATCGATGGCCAATGGAAAGTCTACGACATGGTCATTGACAAGGTCAGCATTGTTAACAACTATCGAGCCCAGTTCGAACGCGTTATCGCCAAGTCATCGGTGAAAGAATTGCTGCAAAAGATGAAGCAGCAGGATTCTTAAACTCAGCACCGCCATAAATCGCTTCTGCCCCGCGCGGTTATCGAACGAAACTGAAATCGAAGGCGCTCGCAGGATCGGGCGCGGTGTCCAGCTTGAACTCGGCGCGAATCTCTTCCATCGCGACCTGCAATCCTTCAGCACTTGCCCTACCTGTTGCGGACCAACTCGATGTGGCCATTTCGTAACTGCCATCAGCCAATCCCAGATCCATATCCGTCCATTTCATTATCGAGCGGAC
>WNGI01003389.1_pt1 | contig 31858 bp, 20 predicted proteins | sample 5400621 | NCBI WGS metagenome assembly WNGI01 (sample SAMN13153374, study PRJNA577476) | soil metagenome | isolation source: 20 cm soil or saprolite under Garry oak tree replicate 1 | place: USA:California | collected 2016-06-15
AGGCGGCACCGCTCGCCCTGCACACCCGGGTCGACCAGCTGCCGGCGGTGCTGGATTTCGCCTTGGCCGCAGCGGTGCGCGCCACCGTCGCCGGCTCGCGGGGTACCGAGGTGCTGACGCATGTGTTCGAGCAGGACGCGCTCTACGAGGGGGGTGCGGCAGCGGCGCGGCGACTGCCCACGTTCATCAGCAACCACGATGAAGGACGGTTCGCGTACTTCGTGCGCGCAGCGCGCCCGGGAGTCGCCGCCGCCGAAGTACTGCGGCGGGTGCTGCTGGCGCACGCCATGCTGTTTACACTGCGCGGAGTTCCGGTCGTGTACTACGGCGATGAGCAGGGATTCGCAGGCCGCGGGGGCGATCAGGCGGCGCGCCAGGACATGTTCGCGAGCCAGGTCCCCTCCTACAACAGCGAGCCGCCGCTGGGCGGCGGTGACGCCGCGGCGCACGGCAGCTTCAACCGCGAGCACCCGCTGTATCGGGCGATCGCACGGCTCGCGAGCCTGCGCCAAAGCCAGGTCGCGCTGCGGGACGGAGCGCAGCTGGTGCGTGCCGATGCGAGCGCGCCCGGGCTGTTTGCCGTGTCACGCCTCGACCCGCACAGCGGCCGCGAGCTCCTCATCGCGTTCAACACCTCGACCACCCCCGTGAGCGCGCAGGTGAGCGTCAACGCCACCTCCAGGCGATTCGCCTCGCTGGTCGGCTCCTGCGAGCCGGCGGGAGGGGCGCCGGGCAGCTATCACGTCAGCGTGCCGCCGCTCGACTACATCGTGTGCGCCTCCGGGACGGGGAATGGTGGCGCGGCGCGAGCATCTATCAGCTCTACCCGCGCAGCTTCGCCGACTCGAACGGGGACGGGATCGGCGATCTGCCCACATCAGGCGCGCAGCCGCGCACGCAGGCGCTCGATCTGATTTTCCTTCAGGCCGATCTGCGCCAGATAGGCGCGCACTCCGCCCGCATCGGCGAGAAACTGCAGCATGTTGTAGGCCCCTTCCTCGGGGCAGCGCAGGGCTTCCAGAATCCGCTGCGGGTCGGCCGCGGCGTAGCGCTCGAGATAGGCGTCGCGAAGATTCGCCGAGCTCATCGCGTAGTCGCGCGCGATCGCCTGCGGTTCGGCATCCGCCACGGCCAGCAGCAGCGCGGCGATGAGGCCGGTGCGGTCCTTGCCGGCGACGCAGTGAAACAGCAGCGGACCGGCCGGTGCGGCCGCGATGGCGGCGAGCACGTGGCGCAGCTCGACGCGCACGTGCTCGAGCACCACGCATTTCCACAGCTCCTTGGCGACATCGCGGCTGCGCAGCCGCCATTCGTCCTCGGTGCGCGTGAGGAGCGAGATGCGCTCGTAACGCACCTGCGGCAGCGCCGCCGGCACCGGGCTCGGGTGCAGGGCCGCTTCCTCCGGCCAGCGCAGGTCCACGACGGTCTCGACGCCGTAGTCGGCGAGCGCCCGAACGCCCTGCGCGGTCAACTGCGCCAGATCATCCGCGCGCACCAGCGAGCGCCAGCTCGTGTGCGCCCCATCCACCGTCGGGTAGCCGCCGAGCTCGCGCGCATTCAGCAGATTCGGGAAGTGCAGCAGGCGCGTCGGATCGTGCATGCGCCCTTTCACGGCGGTAACAGGGGTTCGAATCCCCTTCGGGACGCCAATATAATCAGTATCTTACATGAGCGTCCGGTCACCCGGCACCTTCTGGGGTGGCTTTGGGCAACTTTTCGTTGCGTTCGCCTGCGTCCAGGCGCATCCGCAGGATGGCGACCTGCGTGCGCGAACGTGACAGTATTTGGGCAGGCGGATCGAGAACGCGTCCGCGGGGACGTGGAATCCAAATGGTGCAGCTCACCCCTGCTCAGATCGAGCAGTTCAACACGGACGGGCTCCTGATCCTCGATCGCTTCCTGAGCGCGGAGGAGGTTGCGCTCGCACGGACGCGATTCGAGCCGCTGTTCCGCGGCGAGTTCGAGACCGGCCTGTATCCGGACGAATGGAACTGGCGCGAGGGGCGGGACCCGGCGGATCGGACGCGGCAGATCAGCAACGGCTGGAAGTCCGACCGGACCATTGGTCGGATCGTGCTCAAAGAGGAAGTGGGCCGCCTGTGCGCGACACTGGCGGGGTGGTTTTCAGCGCAGCGCCGAGCCTCGAGCGCGGCGCAACTCGGTTGCCCGACTCCTCGTTGAGTGCGCATGACCAGGGCCCGCAAAGCGCTCGACGCCGTCAGACTCGAGCTCGGCGCTGTCGAGAATGCGCTGGTCGATGATCTCCTGGCGGGGCGGATCGATCGGCGCGCCTTTCTGCGCCATGCCAGTAGATTGGGTGTCGGTCTGCCGCTGCTGAGCGTGCTGGCCGCTGCCACGGGAATTGCATTTGCCTCGCGCTCCGCGGCGGCCGGAGGCACGGTCGGCGGCGGGGTCGTGAGAGCCGCGGTCGCGATGCCGCACGGCGCGATCGATCCCATCCGAGTCAATGACAGCGGCAGCTATCAGCTGATTTTCCAGGTCGCGGAATTTCTCTGCGTTACAGAGCCCGATCTGACCCTAAAGCCGGTTCTGGCTGAAAGCTGGTCGCACAACAGCGATGGCAGCGTCTGGACATTCAGGCTACGCCGGGGCGTGAAGTTTCATAACGGTGTCGAGATGCGTGCCGAGGATGTGGTGGCGAGCTTTGATCGCCTGTCCGACCCGGGAAGTGTATCGAACGCGCTGTCGGTGTTTCGCGGGCTTCTATCGAAGGGCGGCACACGGAAAGTCGACGATTATGCTGTTGCCTTTCATCTCGATACGCCAAACGGGAATTTCCCTTACTCGGTCTCCATCGATAACTACAACGCGGTCATTCTGCCCGCGAATTATCACGGTAATTACGAAAGTGACTTCATGGGGACCGGACCGTTCCGCCTCGAGAGCTATCGGCCGCGACAAGGCGCCACGATGGTTCGCAATCCGGACTATTGGGGGCCAAAGGCGCTGCCGGATCGCATCGAATTCAAATTCTATTCTGACATCCAGCCGCGCTTGCTCGCCTTGCAGGCCGGCGAGGTCGATATGCTCGATGCCATCCCGGTGGTCATGAGCCCGGCGATCGGCGCGAATCCCGACATCAGGATCATGCGGGTTCGATCGGCAAACCACCGCCAGTTGCATATGCGCTGCGACCTGGCGCCGTTCACCGATAAGCGCGTGCGGCAGGCTCTGGCGCTCTCGCTCGACCGCAAGAAATTGGTCGACGGGTTATGCCGCGGCATGGCCGCCATGGGCAACGACAGCCAGTTCGCTCCCTTGTACCCATCGACCGACCCGACGGTGCCACAACGCGATCAGAATATCGCCAAGGCAAAGCAGTTGATGGCAGCCGCGGGCGTCCCCGCGGGATTCGACATCACGCTCACTACCGAGCACTACACCGACATTCCAGAATATGCGCAGCTCGTACAGAATTTCGCGAAGGCGATCGGTATCAATATCAGCTTGAAGGTCGAAACACAGGCGCTCTACTACGGAAAATCGATTCCCGGTCAGTCGGACTGGCTCGACAGTGCCGTCGGCATCACCGATTACGCGCATCGCGGCGTACCGAACACCCTGCTCGGCAATCCGCTGCTGAGCAACGGGGCGTGGAACGCCGCGCATTTCAAGAGCGAGGCCTATGACGCCTTGGTCCCCCGCTACCTGAAAGCGCTGGATCTGCAGGCGCAGCGCAGTGCCGCCGGTGACATCCAAAGGCTACTGCTCGATGAGACGCCGCTGATCATCGGCTATTTCCCCGACCTACTGGTGCCGGTGCGCAAGGGCGTCGCCGGTCTTGTTCCCATCGCGGCCGGCCTGCTGCTCGACCGCGTCAGCCGGAGTTGATATCCATGCGCAAGCCCCATCTGCGCGGTCGCGGTCCGCATTTTCCGATCCTCGACACCATCGAACAATATTCGTTCGAGCCCGGCTATGTCGTCTTCACGATGCCCTCGCCGAAGCGGCTCAGGATCAAAGTTGGCGACATCATCGTCGCCGACACCATAGCGGGTCTGGTGATGCAGGAGTCCGATCATCTTCCGGTCTATTATTTTCCGATCAAGGATGTGCGTGAAGAGTTTCTGATGGCGAGTGCCACTACGACGGAGTCGCCGTTCAAGGGCACGGCGACGCATTACTCGATAAATACGGGCGTTACGCTGGTCGAGGACGCCGGCTGGCGTTATCTTGCGCCGCTCAAAGGCTGCCCGCCGATCGCCGATTACATGGCATTTTATTGGAACAAGATGAACCATTGGTACGAGGAGGATGAGGAAGTCTTCGTCCACGCGCGCGACCCGTTTCGCCGCATCGACTGCTTGCCCTCGTCGCGGCACGTCGAAGTTGTCGTCGATGGCGAAATCGTTGCCGATTCCCGCAGAGCTACCTTCCTTTTCGAAACGGGAATGCCCACGCGCTACTACCTGCCCATAGCCGACGCGCGCCTCGAGCTGCTCTCTCCGAGCCGCTACATCTCGCGCTGCCCCTACAAGGGCATCTCCAACTATTATCATCTGACGGTGAAGGGACAACGCCACGAAAACATGGTCTGGTACTACCCCGAGCCCGTGCCCGAAGCGACCCGGATCAAAGGTCTGGTGAGTTTCTACAATGAATTCGTCGATCGCGTCCTCATCGACGGAGTCGAGCAGCCGAGACCCGTGACGGCATCATCCCACGGCTATTATTGAAGTCTGCGGCGACGGCTGAAAGTCTGTGACGATCGGCGGAATCCTGATCAAGCGCGCCGCTCTCACCCTGGTTACGCTGGGGCTCTTGAGTGCGATGGTATTCGCCGCCGGCCAGCTGCTTCCCGGCGATGTGGCGCGCGCCATGCTCGGACCCCTCGCCGACGCCCGCGCAGTCGCGAATCTTGATCATCAGCTGGGGCTCGATCGGCCGCCGCTGATTCAGTACTGGAACTGGATCAGTCATTTTGTGACGGGCAACATGGGCGAGTCCTACGCCTATCATGCGCCGGTCGCCCCGTTCGTCCTGGCTGCCCTCGGATATTCCCTGAAGCTCGGCGCCGTTGCGTTCCTGATGGTGGTGCCGCTCAGTATCGCAGGCGGGGTCTGGTCCGCCTTGAACGCGGGCCGTCTTATCGACCGCATCATCGGCCTGATCGGCCTGTCGGCGACGATCCTGCCGGAATTCGTCACCGGCATCGTGCTCATCATGATCTTTGGCATCTGGCTGAAGGTTCTACCGATCGCCGCCAGTTGGCCATCCGGCGCGACGCTTCCCACACAGATCTACTATCTGCTGCTGCCGTCGTTGTCGCTGGTGTTGGCGCTGTTCGGGTATCTCGCGCGCATGGCGCGCGCTGGAACGCTCGAAGCGCTGTCAGCCGACTATACGCGCACCGCGGTCCTCAAGGGACTGAGGCCGCGCGCGGTGCTGTGGCGCCACGTCCTCAGGAACGCGCTGTTGCCGACGATCACAGTCACCGCCACTCAGATGGGCTATCTCCTCGGTGGCCTGGTCGTCGTCGAAACACTGTTCCGTTATCCGGGCATCGGGGGTTTGATTTATGCCGCTGCGCGCGATCGGGATTTTCCGATGCTGGAAGCCGGCGTATTGACGGTCGGGATCATCTATGCCCTGACAGGTCTGATTGCGGACGTCTTGCATGCGTTTCTCAATCCGCGCATTCGATTCAGCGAGGCCGAATGAAGGCGCGGTGGCTGGTCCTGCCGCGCTCCGGCACGTTCGTGACCGGTGTCCTGATCGTGGGCTTCTGGACGGGCTGCGCCGTGTGCGGCCGCCTCTTCGTTCCATTCGATCCTTTCGAGAGCGATATTCTTAACACGCTGGGCGCGCCCTCCCGCACGCACTGGTTCGGCACCGACCAGCTCGGACGCGACGTGCTTTCGCGGGTTATCGTCGGCGCGCGAGACATACTGTTGGTGGCGCCGCTGGCGACGGCGCTCGGGGTCACCCTCGGAGTCATACTTGGGCTGATCACCGGTTATTTTCGCGGCGCCACCGATGAGGTAATCGGCCGGGTGATCGACGCGCTGCTCGCGCTGCCGCTGGTGATCGTCGCGCTGTTGGCCTTGACCGCGATCGGCACCTCGGCGTGGGCCGTCATCGTCGTGATCGGGATCATTTTCGCCCCGCTGGTCGCGCGCACCGTGCGCGCCGCGGTATTGTCCGAGCGCGATCGCGACTATATTGCTGCGGCGAGGCTCCGCAACGAGCACACGGTCTACATATTGTTCGCTGAACTGCTGCCCAATGTCATGGCACCCATCGTGGTCGAAGCTAGCGTTCGGCTGGGCTACGCCATCTTCACGGTGGCGACTCTGAGCTTTATCGGGTTCGGTATCCAGCCGCCGTCGCCGGACTGGGGTCTCGCTGTTTCCGAGAGCTACGGCCTGATCGACGGCGGGTTCTGGTGGCCGGTGCTGTTCAACACACTCGCCGTTGCCTCGCTGGTCATCGGCGTCAATCTGGCCGCCGACGGCATCCAGCGCGCGGTCGACGCATGAGCGCGGTTGCGGACGCGCTGGCGGTCGAGAATCTCGATGTCGCCTACCGCGTCCGCGGCCGCGACGTCATAGTGCTGCGAGACCTTAGCTTTCGCATCGCCCCCGGGCAGGCCTACGGGCTTGTCGGCGAATCCGGCTGCGGCAAGTCGACGGTGGCGCTGGCGGCGGTGCGCTATCTGCCGCCCAACGGCCACGTCTTGAGTGGCAAGATCTGGGTTGGCGCGCGTGATCTGTTCGCGCTCGGCGACGAGGAAATCCGTCGCCTGCGCGCCACCACAATGTCGATGGTCTATCAGGATCCAGCCCGTGCCCTGAACCCCTCGATGCGGGTCGGGGAGCAGATTGCCGAAATCTTCCGACTTCAAGGTCTAACCGCTGCTCAAGCGAAGGATCGAGCCGCGGCGATGCTGCAACGCGTCCGGATCGCCGACGGCAGATCGGTCTACGATCGATATGCCCATCAGATATCCGGCGGCATGCAGCAGCGCGTGGCGATCGCCATGGCCCTGTCGATCAATCCCAAACTACTCATACTCGACGAGCCGACGACCAGCCTCGATGCCACGGTGGAGGCGGAGATCCTCGAACTGATCGGTCAGCTGCGCAGCGAGTTCGCAACCTCTATTCTGTTCGTCAGCCACAACCTCGCCGTCATCCGCAGAATGTGCACTCGGGTCGGCGTGCTCTACGCGGGTGCCTTGATTGAAGAAGGACCAGCGGCTGAAATCTTCAGTAATCCGCGCCACCCCTACACGGTCGGGCTGTTGCGCTGCCTGCCGCGGCATGGTCGACGCAAAGATCACGGCCGGCTCGACAGTATTCCGGGCGATCTGCCGACGCCGGACGATGACATTCGCGGCTGCCTGTTTGCCCCACGCTGCGGGCTGGCCGAGGAAACATGCCTGACTGTCGCACCGCAGTTATTCGAATTGGGCGGCCGCCGCAGCCGCTGCCACTTCCACGCGCGGGCACAGGCGCTGGCCCGTATCACACCGGATGATCTGCCGGCGGGTATCGCCGTCGATCGTAACCGTCCGCCGATCCTCGAGGCCGTCGAGGTGAGCAAATCCTTCGGCGCTGCGCATCATCGAGTGCGCGCCCTGCATGCGGTGTCGCTCGAGCTGTGGCCCGGTGAAACGTTGGGTCTCGTCGGCGAATCGGGGAGCGGCAAGACCACACTCGCGCGCCTTCTGCTCGGCCTTCTGGCTCCGGATCCCGGCGGAGTCATCGAATTGGATGGTGTGACGCTCGCGGGCGAGAGCCGGACGCGCCGCGCAGGTGAGTTGAAGTCTCTGCAGATCGTGTTTCAGAATCCGGATTCGGCGTTGAACCCAGCGCACAGCATACGCCGCCTGATCGGGCGCGTTCTGGGAACGCTGGGGCGGGTTCCCAGACCGAAGCGGGCGGCGCGGTTGCTGGAATTGACCCGATCCGTGCGCCTGGCCGACCACTATTTGAATCTGCGCCCGCGTCAGCTCTCCGGCGGATTGAAACAGCGTGTTGCGATTGCACGCGCCTTTGCGGGCGAGCCCCGCATCGTGGTCTGCGACGAACCGACCTCTGCGCTTGACCTGTCGGTACAGGCGGCGATTCTCAATCTGTTGGTCGAACTCCAGATGAAGCATAGGGTCAGTTACCTGTTCATTTCCCACGACCTCGGTACCGTGCGTTATCTGGCCGATAGAATCGCGGTGCTGTATCTCGGCCGGCTGCTCGAGATTGGACCCGCGGAACGCGTCTTCTCCGGACCCCATCATCCCTATACGGCCGCGTTGCTCTCCGCAGTCCCGAGCCTCGGCGACCAGACCGAGCCGCGCGTGCGCCTGCGGGGCGAGATTCCGAGCGCAATCCAGGTGCCGAGGGGCTGTGTCTTTCACACGCGTTGTCCCCGCAAATTGGGCGCCGTATGCGAGGAGCGAGAACCCCCGCTCCATCCTGGCGCCGAGCCGGGCCATCAGATCCGCTGCCATATTCCCGCGTTGGATCTTGGTCGGTCGGAGTGATCCGAGCGCACTCGAGGGCCATGAAAGGCGCGGTTTGAGATGCAAGAGAACAGCGATGCAGCTTAGAATCCGAGCCTAGGCGGACGTCGGGGGTATTTCGGCGACCATTCGACGCAGCCGGTTCAATTCGTGGCGCAACCCCGTGAGGACCCATGTGGATCGTTAGCCTGGCGCTGCGACGCCCCTACACGTTCATCGTGCTTGCGATCCTGATTGCGCTGCTCGGCGTGTTCGCGATCGTGCGCACACCGACCGACATATTCCCGAACATCAAGATCCCGGTGGTTGCCACCGTGTGGCGTTATTCGGGCCTGTCGCCGCATGAGATGGCCACGCGCCTCGTCCTCGGCTCCGAGCGCGGAACACAGGTGACGGTCAACGACGTCGAGCACTCGGAATCGCAATCGCTGAGCGGCATCGGGGTGGTGAAGTTCTTCTTCCAGCCGAACGCCAGCGAAGAGCTGTCCTATGCGCAGATCACGGCCATGTCTCAGACCGGTTTGGCCTTCGCGCCTCCCGGCACGACACCGCCCTACGTGCTGGCCTACAACGCCTCGACGGTCCCGGTCCTGCAGCTTGCTTTATCGAGCGAAGAGCTATCCGAGGCAACGATCTTCGACCTCGGCAACAACATCCTGCGCACGGCGCTCGCCACGGTCCCAGGGGCCACGATGCCCTGGCCGTACGGCGGCCTGCAGCGGCAGGTTCAGATTGACCTCGACCCCGACGCCCTGCGCGCACACGGTCTGTCCGGCAACGACGTGACCGAGGCGATCGCGGCACAGAATCTGATCCTTCCCTCCGGCGTGCAGAAAATCGGCGACCTCGAGTACTTCGTGGAACTCAACGCGAATCCCAAGCGTATCGAGGATCTGAACAATGTCCCGGTCACGACCCGCAACGGCAGCGTGATCTACGTGCGCGACGTTGCGCACGTGCGCGATGGCTACCCTCCGCAGACCAACATTGCGCGCCGCGACGGCCATCGCGCCGTCCTGCAGAGCATACTCAAGACTGGGAGCACCTCGACGCTCGAGGTGATTCGCGGCATCAAGGAGCGTCTGCCGCAGATCCGGGAGGCGCTCCCGCCGTCCATGAAGATCGAGGCGATCGGTGATCAGTCGATCTTCGTCCGCGCGGCCGTGGGTGGAGTGGTACGCGAAGCCGTGATCGCAGCGGCCCTGACCGCGCTCATGGTGCTGCTGTTCCTCGGCAACTGGCGCAGCACGATCATCATCGCCATTTCCATACCGCTGTCGATCCTCGCCTCGATCATCTGCCTGTCTGCGCTCGGGGAGACGATCAACATCATGACGCTCGGCGGACTCGCCCTTGCGGTCGGTATCCTGGTCGACGACGCTACCGTGACCATCGAGAACATGAACTGGCACCTCGAGCGGGGTGAGGACGTCGAGAACGCGATACTCAACGGCGCGCGCGAGATTGCGCTGCCGGCGCTGGTGTCGACACTCGCGATCTGCATCGTATTCGTCCCGATGTTCATGCTCGCGGGCATCGCGCGATTCCTGTTCGTGCCGCTTGCGGAGGCGGTGGTCTTCGCAATGCTGGCCTCGTACCTGCTGTCGCGGACGCTGGTGCCGACGCTCGCCAAGTACTGGCTGCAGCGGCATTACCCCGACGCACCCGGTCGGGCGCGCGGCTTCCTTGCCCGGTTTCAGGCACGCTTCGAGCACGGCTTCCTGCGCTGGCGCGACCACTATCGTGCACTGCTCGGGCGGGCGCTTGCGAGCGGCACGCGATTCGCTGTGCCGTTCCTGGCCGCTATTGCGGCGACGGTGATCCTGGCGGTTCCTATGGGCCGATACCTTCCGGGGCTGGGACAGGATTTCTTTCCGAGCGTAGACGGCGGGCAGATCCGGGTGCACCTGCGGGGGCGGACCGGCCTGCGCATCGATCAGACAGCAGCGCTATGCGATCGGGTCGAGGACACGATCCGCAGCATCATCCCGGCGAAGGAACTGATCACTATCGCCGACAACATCGGTGTGCCCTACAGCGGCATCAATCTAACCTACTCCACCTCGGCTCCCATCGGGCCGAGCGATGCCGACATCTACATAAGCTTGAGCCCCGATCACCACCCGACCGATGACTACATACGCACGCTCCGCGCGAGTCTGCCCGAGGTCTACGCGTCGACACTGTTCACATTCCCGCCGGCAGACATCGTGAGCCAGATCCTCAACTTCGGTCTGCCGGCCCCGATCGACATTCAGGTTACCGGCTTCAACGTCGAGGGCAACCGGCAGTACGCGAATATGCTGCTCGAACGCGTGCGCAGCGTACCGGGTGCCGTGGACCTGCGCGTCCACCAGGTCTTCGACCATCCGCAGCTCGAGGTCGAGGTCGACCGCAGCAAGGCGGCGCTGCTCGCCGTGACCGAGCGAGACGTGGCTTCGAATCTCCTTGTGTCGCTGTCGGGCAGCTTCCAGACTTCGCCCTCCTTCTGGATCGACCCCAAGACCGGGTCCCAGTACAGCGTCGCGGCACAGACGCCTCAGTTCAAGATGGCGTCCCTGGATGACCTCGCGGCGACGCCGCTCAGCACCTCCGCCGGCGGCACGCCGCAGATGATCGCGAACCTGGCAACCTTCCGGCGCGGTGTTGCGCCGGGCGTCGTCAGCCATTACAACGCCGCGCCGGTCATCGACATCTACGGCTCGGTGCAGGATGCCGATCTCGGATTCGTCTCCACGCAGATCGACCGGCTGGTTGCCGAGACGCGGCACGATCTGCCGCGCGGCTCGCAGGTGATCGTGCGCGGCCAGATCAAGACCATGACCGACTCGTTCCATGGGCTGCTGGCGGGCCTGGGCGGCGCGATCGTGCTGATCTATCTGCTGATCGTCGTCAACTTCCAGTCCTGGCGTGATCCGTTCATCATCATCACCGCACTGCCGGCAGCGCTCGCCGGCATCGTCTGGATGCTGTTTCTCAGCCACACCCCCGTGAGCGTGCCGGCGCTGACGGGTGCGATCATGTGCATGGGGGTGGCAACCGCCAACAGCGTGCTCGTGATCAGTTTTGCGCGCCAGCGGATGAACGCCGGAGAGGACGCCCTGCAGGCGGCCTTGACGGCCGGCTACACCCGGTTCCGCCCGGTGCTCATGACAGCGCTCGCGATGATCGTCGGCATGGTGCCGATGGCACTCGGGCTGGGCGAGGGCGGCGAACAGAATGCGCCCCTGGGGCGCGCCGTGATCGGCGGTCTCGTCTTTGCCACCGTGGCCACGCTGTTCTTCGTGCCGACCATCTTCGTGATGATTCATGGCCCCAAGGCCGGCGGCGTAGCGGAACCTCCTGGAGTGCCAGGATGACCCACCCGCCGCCTTCACCGCCCACACCGATCTCGGACGCGCGCTTACGACAGTTCGCCTGGATCGCGGTCGCGATCGCTGTGGTGCTGGCGGTCTGGGGAATCGTCAGCCGCGTCAGCGCCCGTTACGCGCTCAGCCGACAGATCGCGATCGCGGCTGCTACAACTGTCGTGACGGTGAAGCCGACCGTCGCACCGGGGTCGGAGGCGCTGGTCTTGCCCGGTAGTGTGCAGGCCAACTACGAAGCGCCCATCTACGCCCGAACCAACGGTTATCTTCGGGCCTGGCACACCGATATCGGCACGCCGGTCAAGAAGGGTCAGCTGCTCGCTGAGATCGACACGCCGGAGATCGATCAGCAGCTCGGTCAGGCACAGGCCGACCTGGCGGGCGCCGAGGCAAACTATCAGCTCGCTAACACGACCGATCTGCGCTGGCAGGGCCTGCTGGCGACCGAGTCTGTATCGAAGCAGGAACGTCGCACGTCTGCGCGACATGGAATCGTTCAAGCGAGTGCTGGCTCCGTTCGACGGCGTCGTCACCCAGCGCAACACCGACATCGGAGCGCTCATCAACGCCGGTCAAAGCCCGGGGTCGCCGCTGTTCCGTGTCGCCGACACCCACCGCCTGCGGATCTACGTGGCCGTGCCGCAGCCGTACGCGTCGAGCATTCGCGCGGGCATGAGCGCGGACCTCATGTTCGCCGAGCACCCGGGCAGGCGCTACCCGGCCACGGTGGCCTTCACCGCCGAAGCGCTCGACCCCGCTTCGCGGACCCTGCAGGTGGAACTGCAGGTCGAGAACCCGCGGCACGAGCTGTTTCCGGGGGCGTACGGGGAGGTGCACTTCAACCTGGCGGCCGCAGCGTCCACCCTGCGGCTCCCAGCGAATGCCCTGCTGTTCCGCGCCGAGGGCCTGCTGGTCGCAGCGGTGGGCGGCGATTATCGCGTGCACCTCAAGCCCATCATCGAGGGTCGCGACTTTGGGTCCTCGATCGAAGTCGTCCACGGCATAGACGCCGCGGATGACATCGTGGTCAATCCACCGGACTCGATCGCGGATGGGGCGTTGGTACGCGTCCTCGCCAAGTCGGGCGACCCCGCTGCGGCCCCGGCACGACGGTGATCCGCGCGTGCGCCGTCGGCGCGCTCGCGCTCGCTCCGCAGGGGCGGCTGAAGCCGCGAGCGCGGCCCGGCGCTACTTTCTCCTGTGGCTCGCTGCGGCGGACTCCGGCTCGACCAACGGGAAGAATTTCCAGGCAGGATTGCTTTTCAGGAAGGCGAGCGTCCTGATTCCCACCGCACCCGGTCCGGGCGCCGGCGCGGCCGGATCAGCCTGCAATGGCATGACTTTGCGGAAAGCAGCCCAAGCCGCGCTCGGGCCCGGCCCGAATTCGCGCGTCGGGTCCTGCTTTTTGCGCACATCCAGCCAGCGCGTCCCGGTGAGCAAGTCGGTCGCCAGCAGCCGGAACGTGTCGTCTACCGCGGTCTGCGCCCGGATGGACTTGAGCAGGGATTGCGCCTCCAGCTCCTCGACTCCCGAGCTGCCGCCGTAGCCTTCCGGCGGCACGGGCACGATCTGCGCCTGGACGTGCTGCCAGGTCTCGTGGTTGCCGAAGCCGCCGAAGAAGAACCCGCCGCCGAGGCTCGCCAGGATCTTTTGCGAGCCCTCGCCGGTGAAGAACTCACTGCCGAACCGTTCCGCGCGCAGCATGATTGCGACGTCCATATTGGCGAGCGCGATGGTGAAGGCCTCGAGGTCGTTGGACAGCGGGTAGGGATCCCAATTGGCATTCGAGAAGATGAAACCGTGCTTGCCGTTGCTGTTCTTTCCGCCCTTCACGTAATACTTGAGCATTTCGGGTGTGTTGAGCTCCCAGGAATCCTGGGGCGAGATGCCGACACGGATCGCCGGGTTATGATCCGAGGAGTTGAGCTGCGTCACCACATCGTCGCGGAGCTGCGCCCACATCTGCCAAGCGGACGCTTGACGGATCGCTGAGGCGCGCAAACTCTCGGGGTCCTGAATGATGCGGCCCTTGTCATCGCCGAACAAATAGCTGCCCCTGATCATCTCCTTGACCCGCTTGGCGTCCCAATTCAGCCATTTGAACGGCCGGTCGCTCTGCACCAGATAGTTGAGCGGCGTGACCGAGCTGTTCATGGCATTCAAATCGATCGCATAGGTGAGGTCGGCCCAAGCCAGCGCCTGCCTCGCATCGGCCACGACGAACACGGAACGCGCGGTGGCATACGCATTACTGCTGGTGAGCGCGTTGTCGTCGGCCGCGAAAGGCTGGAGCGGGGTCAGACCCGCCGCCTGCAACGCATCGGCCGCCGACATGTGCGTCCCGCGATAATAAGCGTCGCCAGATCCGACCATGGTTGCGCCGATATTGCTGAGCACCGATAAATCGCCTTCTCCGACCGTGCCACGTGATTGCATCACCGGCGTCACCCGCCGGTTCAACAGGTCGATCAGCATCTGCGAGAGCTGCGGGCTCGGTGCGTTGAACGTCATGGCGTTGGCGCGCACCACCATCACGGCGCGCACCAGCGCTTCGTCGTTGATCTCCGGACCCTCCAGGGGATTGGCGGCGCCTCGCCGAAAGTTAGCCAGCATTTTCTTTTCGAGCAGTTCCCTATTCTCGGGTGAGAGAGGATCGCCCTCGAACTGTCTTACCTCGCGCATCGAGCCGGCGCCGCGCGTGAACCAATACACCGATACCCCTTCGGCCGGTGCTTCGAGCAGCAGCCCGTAATTGTCCATTTCGCGCTGCTTCGCGTCGGCGCTGAGCTGAACCATGGCGCCGCCGCGGGCGACCTCGATGACTTCGTCGATCGTCAGGTCGTGTCCGGTCAGCGTGACGGTGTTGCCGGCCGCGGTCGGCTCGATCGGGTGATAGCCGAGATCGCTCTGGGGCATCGCCGGTCGTGCGAAAATCAAGGCGGCTGCGATCGGCAGGACTGCGATCGTCGCGCGGGCGCGCCGTGCCGATTGGTGGTTCATGCAATATGCTGGACTGCTGCTCAATCCGTCCCGGCAGCGTTATTTATCTGCGTCGATCTCTTTGGTCAACGGAGGATAAAATTCCGCGGCCGGGTGTGCCGAGAGGAAAGCGTAGACGATGTTCCCGACCGGTTGCAGCGGTCGGGCTTGCGGTTTTTGCTGCCAGGGCACGGCTTGGCGGAACGCTGTCCATGCCGCCGTGGGCGCGGGTCCGAAGTCGCGGTCGGGCGACTGTGCGCGGCGCACATCCATCCAGAAGGTCGCGGTCAGCAAGTCCTCCCCCAACAGCAGCATGGTATCGTCCACCGCCCGGCGCGCCACGGTTACCTTCAACACGGTTTGCGCCTGCAACTCCTCGACATCGTTGCTGATGGGATTACCTTCCGGAGTGATGGTACGCGCGAGACTCTGGATATCCTGCCAGATCGCGGTTGGGTTGTAGCCATCGACGTCGGACTGCACGCTCGCATCGAGCTGCTCCTGGCTGAGCACATCCTTCGGTGCGATCACCGTGAAAAACGTGCTGCTGAACCGATAGATCCTTTGCACCACCGCAACGTCCATGTTGGCGAGCGCATTGGTGAAGGCTTCAACCTCGTTGGCCATCGGGTAGGGGTCCCAATTGGCATTGGAGAGAACAAAGCCGTGCTGGCCGTGGCTCTCGGGACCTCCCTTGACGAAATACTGGCGCATCTGCGCTGTGTTGAGCTCCCACGAGTCCTCGGGCGCGACTCCCACCTTCACCGCCGCGTTGTGGTCCGAGGAATTCAGCTGCGTCAGCATGGTATCGCGAAGGGTCGACCAGGCCTTCCACGCGGCCCCTTGGCGGCTGAACGAGGCGCGCTGGCTCTCCGGATCCTGAATGATGCGCTTGGCGTCGTGCTCGAACAGATAGCTGCCTTTGAGCATATCGAGTACGCGCGCCGCCTCGAGATTCAGGTATTTGAACGGGCGGTTGGCCTGCACGGGTGTCGAAAGCGGCGTGACACTGCTGTTCATCGCTTCGAGATCCATTGCGAGGAGCAGGTCGGCCCAGTCGAGCGCCAGCTTCGCATCGTGGAGCAGCAGCGCAGCTTGTCCGACCGAGTAGGCGTTGGTGCTGATCAGCGCGGAAGGGTACACGACTTCGGAGGGTTGAAGAGGCTTAAGGCCGGCGGCGGCGAGCGCGGCGGTGGCGCTCATCCGCCGTCCCTGGTAGTACGCATCGCCGGCACCTCCCATCGCACCCAGCACATTGGCCATGGCGGCAAGGTCCGCCTCACCGAGGGAGCCGCGCGATTGGACCACCGGCGTCACGCGCCGGTTGAGCATCTCGATCAGTATGTTCGACAGCGCCGGGCTGGCTGCTTCATAGACCATCGTGTTGGCGCGTACCGCCATCAGCGCGCGGACGATTTCCTCGTCGGCCACTTCCGGGCCGATCCCCTGGCGCGGGCCATCGAGAAATTCCCTGGCCACGCGTTTTGACAAGAATGCCTTGTTCTCGGGCGCGAGGGGATCTCCGGCAAACAGTACCACTTCGCGTCCGGCCCCCGCACCGCGATTGAAGCCATAGATGGCGATTCCCTCGGCAGAAGCCTCGAGCAGCAACCCGTAGGCGTCCGCTTGGCGTTGCTGCGCCTCCGGGCTTAAATTCACCTTGGCGCCGTATCGGGCAATCGCGACCAGCCGATCGATCGTGAGATCGCGGCCGGTCAGAACGAACGTCTCGCCCGCGCGGCTCGGCACGATCGGCCGGTACGGGGTTTGGGCCAGCGTTTCGCTCGAGGGCAGCATCGCGCTGAGCAGCGCCCAAACCGCGAAGGAGCGATGCAACCGTGTGAGCCTCAGCGGCCCCATAGCGTCGCACACGTCAAGACAAAGGTCCCGGGGTCGGGCGCAACGGCGCGGGTCTCATGCTATGGATTCTCCGACGAGCGAGGCATCGTCTCGTCGCCGGCGGGATAGAACCTGCTTGCGGGCGTGGTCCTGAGAAACGTGGCAGCGGTCAGCGGTCGCGATTGCGACGGGACTCCGTCCATGTCCGGCAACAGCGGCACGATCTTGCGAAACGCCGTCCACGCCGCCGTGGGGCCGTCGCCGAAGTTCCTCGAGGGATCTTGCGCTTTGCGCACATCCAACCACAACGTCGCGGTCAAGAGGTCGTGCGCCAGGAGGTCGAAGGTCGTGTTCACGGCCTGGCGTGCGCGATACGCTTTGACGCGGGTTTGCGCCTGAAGGTCTTCGACCGTGCTGACGATTGCCTGGCCCGAAGGTGCAACCGGATTCGTCAGGCTCTGGATCTCCTGCTCCAAATCCACCGGCGTGAACCCGCCGCCCCCGGCCAGATAGATCGCGAAACCATTGCCCGGCGGCATATGCAGCACCTGCGCTGCATCGGTCAAGGTGAAGAACGGATTGAAGAACCGATCGATGCGCAGCGACACCGCGATATCCATGTTCGCCAACGCGATGACGAAGTCTTCGAGCTTGTTCGCCATTGGATACGGGTCCCAGTTGGCGTTCGAAATGATGTAGCCGTGCTTACCGTTACTGTGCTTGCCGCCCTTGACGTAGTACTTCATCAGCTGCGGGGTGGACAGCTCCCAGGAATCCCGCGGCGACAGATCGGTGCGCACCGCGGGGTTGTGATCCGATGAATTCATCTGCAGAACCACGGCGTCGCGCAGCGCACCCCAATCCTCCCAGGCCGACGCCTGGCGGATGGCAGAGGCCCGCAGGCTCTCCGGATCCTGGATGATCCGGTGCGGTTCGTCGCCGAACAGGTAGCTGCCCTTGAGCATGTCGCGCACACGAGCCGCTTCCCAGTTCAGCCATTTGAACGGCCGCTCCCGCTGCACCACCGTGCTGAGCGGCGTGATGCTGGAATTCATGCCATTCAGATCCATCGCATAAATGAGATCGGCCCACTCGAGCGCCTGCTGCGCATCGTTGACGGCCAGCGCCGCAATGCCGGTGGCGTAAGCATCGCTGCTGGTCAGGGCGTTGGTGTCGGCGGCAAACGGTTGGACCCCGACATTGCTCAATTGCGCGAGATCGCCTTCGCCGAGCGTGCCGCGCGACTGCACCACCGGAGTGATCCGCTGGTTCAATAGGTCGAGCAGCATCTGCGAGAGTTGCGGGCTGGGAGCGTTGTAGGTCATCGCATTGGCCCGAACGACCATCATCGCCCGCACGATCTCTTCCTCTTCGACCTCCGGTCCGTAGCCGAAGACCGCGCCCAGCCGGAATCCCTGCAGTTGAGATTTTTCCAGATACGCCTTGTTCTGGAGCGTCATCGGGTCGCCCGAAAACATGATCGTCTCGCGCTGATCACCGGCTCCACGATTGAACCAATAGACTGCGATGCCTTCCGCGGCCGCCTCGAGCAGCAATCCGTAGTTGTCTGCTTGACGTTGTTTGGCTTCGGGGCTGAGCCGTACCTTCGCACCGTAGCGCGCAACATCAACGAGCTGCTCGATGGTCAAATCATGGCCCGTCAGCGTGATGGTCTTATCGGCCATGATGGGACTCAGCGGACGGTAATTAGGTTGCGCAAACGCTGCCATGCTTGCGCTTAGGCCGCCGATCACGATCGCAGCGAACATTCTTCGAGCACGACAGCGCTTCATCGCGTACCTCATGTTCGTCGGCCTCCGTAGAGGCCGATAGGCCATGCACGGGCCGGGCTGTCCGCCTTTGATCGTGCTGTCGCTGACCGGACCGGGCCGCAGTGCGGTTACTTCTCCGTGAAGCTGTAGCTGAACCTGACACCGAGCACGCGCGGGCGCGGCGGCACCTCAGTCAGAACGAACTGAGCGCTGCTGGTCGACAGGCTGGTGTTCACGTTCGTGATGTTCTGGCCGTACAGCAGCACGCTCCACGGCCCTCTCGCTATCCCGGCCGCGGCGTCGTAACTCGAATACGGCTGTATTTCGTAAGCCGGGACGTAGCCCGTCGCCGTGACCATATGGCCCTGGTGCATTGCGCCCGCCTGCACGAACAGGCCGTAATCGCCCGCGGACCACTCGTAGCGCACCCGCCCGTTGATGTTGAAGGGCGGCGAGTAGGCGGTCGGGCTGCCGATGGGGCCGTAGGGGTTTGGGATCGACGTGATGGGCTTGCCGTACTCGGCCGCGCTTGCCGGGTTCGCCAGCAACGCCGGGTTGTTAGCAATCAGGTAGGGCGAGTTCGTCTGCGTCGTGCTGTTCCAGGACGCCGCGACCTGTACGGTCAGACCCTGCGTCACGCGTGCCAGGATCAGTGACTCGACACCCCTGACGCGGTAGGTCGGCCCGTTGGTGGCGAATGCCAGATTTCCGAGGCCGCCTTGCGGATCGAAGAAGCCGGTCTGCGCGTTGTCCCAGTACTCCTGATAAACCGCACCGTTGAGTTGCAGGCGGTGATCGAACCATTCGCTCTTCCAGCCTATCTCGTTGTTGGTCACGTTGTCCGGGACGGTGACGGCGGGGATGCAAAACTGATTCACACCCGCCGCGTCCTTCAGGTGGCACGATGTCGAGCGATTGAACGTGCCAGCCCGGAAGCCCTGTGACCAGGTGTAGTACAGAAGGAAATCCGGCCTTATGTGCCAGCTGACGTTGCCGCGCGCGCGGTTGCCCGTGTTGGATTCCAAGGTCTGGCGCAGGCTGAAGTCGGTGCCAAAGGGGCTCTGGCAGAATCCGAAGTAGGTCGTCGGCGCGAACTGCTTGCAGTAGAAGCTGCCCACATCGCCGCCGGTCTCGTTGCTGTCGTACTTGAAATGGCGCACGCCCCCCGTGACCGTCAGCACCTTCGGAATCACATCGATATCGAGCGAGGCGAACTCCGCCAGTTGCCGGTAGCCGCGCTCCACGTCGTCGAAGAATCCAGTGGCAGGGAGCGGGGTGAATTGCGGCGAGCCTGGCCACGGCTGCAGCGGCAGGTAGCAGTTCACGTTGAGACCGGTCGGCGAGCAGGTCGGAACCGTCACGTACGTCCACTGGGTGTTGTCGACGATGTTGTATTTCTCCCAGTAGGCGCCGACGAGACCGCGGATGCGCCACGTGTCCGGCGTGCTCAGTCGCAGCTCATGGCTCTGGTGCACGTTTCTCAGGCTCTCTCTCCAGACCGTGCTCGGCGTGTAGCACTGGCCGGTTGCCGGATTCGTCGAATAACCCGCGCACTGATAGTAGTAGCCGAACACGCCGCGCGCGTAGTTGGTGTAATCCTGTACCTGCTCGACGTTGCGCACCAGGTAGGCGCCGCTGTAGACGAGCTTCAGGGCGCCGATTTCTCCACTGACGACCAACGCGGTGTTATCGAACTTGTCCTGGTCGAACGAAGGGTTGAACAATGTCACCGACAGCGGCGACAGCGGCTGGCTGCCGATGGGTGCGCCCAGGTTGTTGAACGTCACCCCTTCGGACGAGAAGGGCATCTGGTAGAAGACGCCCTGGGCATTCATGTTCTGGTACGACTGGCTCAGCAAGGCATCCCAGTCGTCGTTGATCTTGTACAGGAGCTCCACACGAACGCCGGTGTAGGTCACGGGGTTGAGCTGATTGGCGACGACGTTGAAGTTGTTGATCGACGGGCTGTTCGTCGGGACGACGCCGCCGTTGTAGCGCGCGAGGCCCTCGTCGGTGCCGGCGCGCGTGAACGTGCTCGGCACGTTGTTGATGTAGCCGCCCTGGCGGTCGTTGTAGACGACGCCGCGCACGGCCAAATGGTCCTGCACGATCGGAAGATTGATCACCGCGTGGATACTGGAGTTGGGGTCGCCGTGTGCGGTGACTCCATAGCTCGCGGTGAGGCTGCCCTCGGTGACATTGATCTTCGGCTTGTTCGTGATGTAGCGGAGCACACCGCTGAGTGCGCCGCCACCGAAAAGCGTCCCCTGCGGGCCTTCGAGGACCTCGATGCGCTCGAGGTCGGCCGCATAGACATCCAGATTGCGGCCGGGCAGCTGTCCCGATTGCTCGTCGAGGTAAATGGCGACCGCCGGAAACGCGCCGGTGGTGCCGCCGCCCTGATTCCCACCTCCGCCGACGCTCAGGCCGCGCATGAAGATCTCACCCTGCGCCGGGCCTTGGCTGGACTGGGTGACGTTGGGCAGATACTTGATGAACTCATCGAACGTCTGGACGTTCAACTGGGTGAGCGTCTCGCTGGTGAGCGCCTGGATCGTGATCGGTACGTCTTGAACGTTTTCCACGCGGCGCTGCGCGGTGACGATGACTTCCGCGAGCGCCCCGGAGTTTTCCCCGGACGCCGCCGCCGCGAGGGCCACCGAAGCACCGTGTGTGCCGAGGATGGAGCAGATCGCATAGGACAGCTTGTGATTGGAGTTCACCGGTCTCTCCCAATTTTATTTTAGGCCCTGAGTGAAGTCGCAGAGCCGAATACTGAACTCGCTCCCCTCGCGCCGGCGTACTCGACCAATTTCAGACCACTTGCATCCCTTGCGCCGAGTCAATCTCCCGCCCATAGACGCCGGCCTGTTGCTTGTATATCACGTGCTCCGCTGCAATCTCAAATGCCCGAAGCATGATGATCGACGAGGGATTCTATTGCAGCCGGTTGCTTCATCGCCCGAGTCTTTACTTGGTGCGGGTGGGGCTTTCAGCGTCGGCTGACGCCACGCAGTACGGTGAACTAGAATCGAGGCGGCCGTGGTGCCCTGGTTTTTTCCAAGCTAAACATGGAAGCAGCCACCCTCAGCGCTCCCCCATCGCCGATCGAAACCGAAGTCCGGCGCATACGCAAACTCCTCGAGGGGAGCGAGTTCGGGCCGGCGCTGGCAGCTGCCCAGACGCTGCGCGCGCAAGTCCCCGAGAATCGCGATGTGCTGTACATGATTGCGGTCAGCCTGCGCTACCTTAAGCGCATCCCCGAAGCACTGGCGACGCTTGCTGAATTGGAGAAGCACTACCCGGACTACAGTCGATTATTCCAGGAACGCGGCCATTGCTATGTGACGATGCGTTCGGCGGAGCTCGCCATTGAAGCCTTTCTCCGGGCCGTGAGTCTGAACCCCTCACTGTCCGCGAGTTGGAATGCTCTGCAAGTGTTGTTCCGCATGACTGGCCGCCCGGCCGATGCAGAGAACGCCGCCCGTGAGGTCGCGAAGCTCGCCGATTTGCCTACGGAGATCCTGACCGCCTTCAGCATGTTCGCGGACGGTGAAATCATTGCGGCCGAGCATGTCGTTCGCCAGTACTTGCTGACCCACGGCAATCACATCGAGGGTATGCGGCTGCTCGCGCAGATCGGCATGAAACTCGACGTCGTGGACGACGCCGAGTTCCTGCTGGAGAACGTCCTGGTGCTCGCGCCGGATTATCATGCCGCGCGCTACGAGTACGCGCTCGCCCTGCTGAGCCGCCATAAGCACGTGCGCGCGCGGGAGGAGATGGAGAAACTGCTCAAGATCGATCCGAACAACAGATTTTACCGCACAACCCATGCGACGGTATGCACAGGTTTCGGCGATTATGCGCAAGCCCTGCCGATCTACCGTGAAGTCCTGGCGGAGACGCCGAGTGACCCCGAGCTGCATTTGTCGATCGCGCATGCGCTGAAGACGCTCGGCCGGACACCAGAAGCCATCGCATCATATCGCGCTGCGGCGCAGGTCAGACCGCACTACGGCGAAGCGTATTGGAGTCTCGCGAACCTAAAGACCTATCGTTTCACGGATGCCGAAATCGTCCGAATGCGCGCCGCGGAGGGCGCGGCGAACATTCGCCAGGTCGACCGCTATCACATGTGCTTCGCGCTCGGCAAGGCTCTCGAGGACCGGGGCGAGTACGCGGAATCCTTCGCGCTTTACGAGCGCGGCAACGCCTTGAAGAAGACCGAGTGCCGCTACCGGCCCGAGCCGCTGGAGCGAAACGCTCGTCTGCAGGCGTCCCTGTGCACGCGGGAGTTTTTCGCCGCGCGCCACGGGGTCGGATGCCCGGACCCCTCGCCCATCTTCATCGTGGGGTTGCCGAGATCGGGCTCCACCCTCATCGAGCAGATCTTATCCTCGCACTCGAAAGTGGAGGGGACGATGGAGCTCGCCGACATTCCGCGGCTGGTGCAGGATCTGCGCGGGCGCGAAGCGAGCGACTCGACTCCGCGCTACCCGGGGGTACTCGCCAAACTTGCCCCGGAAGACTTCAGCCGCCTCGGAGCACAATATCTCAGCGACACGCGGGTTTATCGCCAAGGCAAGCCGTTTTTCATTGACAAGATGCCTAACAACTTTCGCCATCTCGGTCTCATTCATTTGATCCTGCCTAACGCCAAGATCATCGACGCGCGCAGAGACGCAATCGCCTGCTGCTTCAGCAACTATAAGCAGCTGTTCGCTTCCGGGCAGCAATTCACCTACAGCATCGAAGACATCGCCCGCTATTATCGGATGTATGTGGAGCTCATGGCGCATTGGGATGACGCGCTTCCCGGCCGGATCCTGCGAATCCAGCACGAAGACGTGGTGGACGATCTCGAAGGGAACGTGCAGCGCCTCCTCGAATTCTGCGAGCTCGAGTTCGAACCGGGTTGCGTGGAGTTCTACAAGACCGAGCGCACCGTGCACAGCGCGAGTTCCGAGCAGGTGCGCCGGCCCATCTATCGCGAAGGAATCGACCAGTGGCGTAACTACGAACGCTGGCTGGGCCCTCTGAAAGAGGCGCTGGGTCCGCTGGCCCTGGAGCGATAAGCTTGGCCTCCTTGCGCTGGCTCAGTAACGATCTCATCGACCTCCAACGTGTGATCCGCTCGCCAGGTCGACCCGCTCGACGGCAGCAAACAGCAGGTTGCGGAAGTCCGGACCGGTACGCTGCGGTGAGCTGTTGCCGCGCGGATCTACCTGCGTCAGCAGTACGGCGACGATGCCGGTCCGAGGACTCACCAGCCAGTGCGTGTCCAATAAGCCTCCCCACGAGTAATCGCCATTGAAGCCGGCCTGCGGTGAACTCACCGCGTCGATAACCACCCCGACTCCGAAACCGTAGCCCAAGCCTCTTGAGTTGGCTCCCCAGAACCTGAACATCGCGTCGTCTGGAACGTGATTCGAGGTCATGAGGCTGACCGTCACCGGCGAGAGGTAGCGCTTGCCTAGGAAGGATCCACCATTCTGGAGCATCTGCGCGAAACGCAAGTAATCACCGGCGGTGGAGATCAGGCCGCCGCCACCCGATGGCCAGCGGTTGGGATCCGCAGGGGAGCCGAGAATTGATAAGTCGCTGGGCTCGAGGTCTCCCGTGACTGTGTGCTTGTACACGGTCGCGAGCAGCGTCAGGTTCGATTGCGGCACCGAGAAGCCGGTGTGGGTCATCCCGAGTGGCTCGAAGAGCCGCGCTTTCAAGAAGCGCTCGAACGGCATCCCCGAGACGACCTCCACGAGTCTCCCTAACACATCATCAGCGTAGCTGTAGCGCCAATCAGCACCCGGCTGATGGAACAGCGGAACGCTGGCAATCGCGCGGACCACGTCGGCGAGGGTACGGTCTGGTGTCAGGGGCAGCGCGTCGTAGACCTTGCCGAGTGGGGTCGAGGCGTAGTAACCCTGGTAGCCGAGCCCCGCGGTGTGAGTCAGAAGGTGGCGGATCGTGATCGGCTCTTTGGCAGGTTCGGTGACGAGCGCTCCCTGGGCGTCGACCGCGGTGAATACGCGTGGGTTGGCGAACTCTGGCAGAAAGCGTGACACCGGATCGTCGAGTTGAAAGCGTCCCTCCTCGTAGAGCATCAGCACCGCGACGGCCGTTATCGGCTTGCTCATGCTGGCGATCCGGAATCGCGTGTCGAGCGTCATGGGCTGCCGCCGCGCACGGTCCCGCATGCCGATCGCAGTCGAATACACCAGCTTGCCGGCGCGGGCCACCATGAGCACGTATCCCGCTGCACTATTGCGGTCCACCTCCGCCCGAAAATGGTCTCGCATGTGATTCAGGCGCCCAAGTGACATCCCTGCGGCTGCCGGCGTCGTCCTTGTCAGCTCATGTGGCGCCTGCGCGCGAACCGACGCCACCACCAGAGCCAGCCCAACCAGCGCCCCGTGCCGCACGACAGGTGAGTGTCTGCTCATCAACGTCCAACAACGTTACATGAGCGCGTGATGTTGCGTCCACAGACGCGCGCGGGAGCCGCCCATAGACCGGCGTCGGCTCTCAGTACAACTCCCCCCGAGCACCGGTAGACTAACCGGATGGTGGCGGTCGGCAAAGCCGACCACCGTGCAACCGCTGGGCGAAGAGGGCGCCTCGGGAGCAATCAGGTTCAATATTCTTGAGGAGTTTTCCGGTATGTGGTTCCAGAGATTGCGCGCTCGGTCTCTCTTCTTGGGCTTGTTCGCGTTGGGCTCCTTGGCCGCGCGCGCCGGCGTGGCAGAGCTTCTGCCCGTGCAGTCGTTCGGGAGCGGCAGCGCCCTCGAGGCTCCGGTCGCAAATGCCGCGTTCGCACCGGATGAGGGTGCGTTACCGGCGCCGGGCTTCACCGGTATCCTCAAGACTCATCCGGCACGGATGCAGACGCTTCCGGTTTTGCGGCAGCCGCTGATCCAAGGGCGCGACGTGCGAATCTTCCCGGGCGTGCAGCTCGAGTTCTTCACGGTTGGCGATGTGCTGGTGCCGGTACAACGCGGCGAGATGGTGCGCGAGACCGACGGCGGGCCGACACCGAGCTATTGGCGCATCATCCCGCAGTTTGGCAAGGTGTGGCGCGAACCCCGCGATGGCGATTGGTCGCGCGCCGCATTCCCGGTCATGCTCGTCAACGACACCGAGAACCACGCGCATCAAGGGCTCGCGGCGTTTCTGTACCGGCCGGGGCAGGTGACCGGGCTCGTGATCCAGTTCATCCAGCAAACTGGACCGTACCTGATCAAGCAATATTTCGTGGCCTGGGGCTTTGCGCCGGCCGAGTTCGCGCCGGGAGATGCGGCGAAGTTGGACGAGCGCCGCGCGCAGGCGAGTGCTGAGCTTGCCGGCCGGCTGCCGGCGAAGCCGTGGAGCGAACTCGTCAAGACCGTGCCACCGGGAACCCTCGACGGCTTCGGCGGACCGCTCTACCCGAAGTGGCAAGTGGCGGTAGCGCTGCTTGAGGGCGGTACGCTGTATTACCAAGATCAAGCCACCCCCTATGGGCCGTATCCGTATCCGCTGGAAATGCGCTTCGGCGTCCGCTCGGTGACGAAGAGCGTATTCGCGCCGTTGGCGCTCTTGCGCCTCGCGCAGGTGTACGGCCCGTGGGTACTCACGCTCAAGGTCGGCGACTACGTGCAGGGTCTCGACCCCAAGTGGCACCGCGTGCGCTTCATCGATGCGGCGAACATGGCTACGGGCTTTGGTGGCACTGGCAGCACCAAGACGCACCCGAACGACATTTTCGAGGGTTACTTGGGCGGTGACTACGACGCCTGGTACACGGCCCCCTCGTACGCCGACAAGATCCGGCAGATCGCGGCGTCTCTGCACCCTTATCCATGGGAACCGGGAACGGTGATGCGCTATCGCGACCAGGATTACTTCCTGCTGGGCGCCGCGCTCGAGGGCTTTCTCAAGTCGGTTCGCGGGCCGCGCGCTGACCTCGGGGAGATGGTGCAGAGCGAGGTGCTCACGCCGATCGGCATCCACCAGGCACCGGCGGTCAGAACGCGTGAAGCGGGCGGTCGCGAGGGTCTCGTGTGGTGCAATGCCGGCTACTATCCGACGCTCGATGACCTCGCCAAGATCGCGCTCTTGTATCAGGCGCGCGGCGCGCACGGCGCAGAGCAGATCCTCAATCGAGAACTGACGACCGATCTCCTCAACGCGCGCGACGCCATCGTCAAGAATGCGGATGCATCGCTCGGACCCGCAGGGGCACCCGTTGCTGGGTCAACCGAGGGTGGGTTGTACAAGCTGGGCTTTCACTTCCTGCGCTACGTGAACTCGACCGGCAGCATCGAGTATCTGCCGAGCATGCACGGTTCCGGCGACAATGAAGTGATCCTGTATCCGAACCGTATGGTTTCGATCGTCATGGCGAAAGCGGCGGCTGAGGTGCTCGGCCCGGAGAAGACACGCTCCGACGACGGGCCGGTGACGATCCGCGCGGTCGAGCGGCTCGCGCCATTCTGACGCAGAGGAGCTTATCCGCTGCCGTGGATTCGACAGCGACAATTATGGGGAGGCGAAACCGTACCGAAGCCGGGCGACAAGCATCCCAGGGTCGACGTCGACGATTGTGATGCGCTCGTGCTGGTGACCTCGTGTACCGCATAGGCGATTGTCACGCGCCGCGTCAGATCCTCAATGCGATCTTCGATGGGCATCGGCTGGCGCGGGAGTTCGACTCGCCGCATCCGCAGTATCCGCTGCCGTTCATTCGCGAGCGGCGGCTCGCCTCACCGAGCGAGGTGGCCTGGTGCGTGCAGTTGCCATGTGGCAAAGTCGAGCGTCGCGAGCTTCGAACAGCCGACAGGGGGCAACTTGAGCAGCACGGCGAACGACTTACCTGCAGCGAGCAGCGGGGCGCAGCCCAAGTCGGCCGGGCTCGAGCGCGGCATCGATTGGACGGGAGCGTTCTGGGTGGCAAGCGGTGTGCCGCCGCTCGTGCTGTTCTCCATCGGCGCGGTCGCGGCCACGGTCGGCAAGCCGTCGTGGCTGGTGTGGATGGTCTCCATCGGGCTCGGCTTCGTGCAGTCGATGACTTACGCGGAAATCGCCGGCCTGTTCCCGCACAAAGCCGGCGGCACCTCGGTGTACGAGGCGATCGCCTGGGTTCGGTACAGCAAACTCGTGGCCCCGGTGTCCGTGTGGTGCAATTGGTTCGCGTGGTCCCCGGTGCAGGCTATCGGCTCGGGACTCGCGGCCGGTTACATCCTCAATGGACTCTTTGCACCGGATTCGGTCATCAACACCTGGCAGTGGACGCTGCTCGATCTCGGTGGCCTGAAGAGCGGCTTGAGCCTGCGAATCAACGCGACCTTCATTCTGGGTACGTTAATCATGCTGGCCGTGAAGGCCATTCAGGACGGCGGGATTCTGCGTTCAGCCAACACCACCAAGATCCTGGGGATCTCGGCCGTGATCCCTCTGATCCTGATCGGCGTGATGCCGATACTGACGGGTGACATGGTCCAGCCGCATTTCTTCCCGCTCGCGCCCATCGCTCACGACGCGAGCGGCAATGTAGTGGATGGGACCTGGGATCGCGCCGGCTGGACTCTGATTGCCGGCGGCATGTTCCTCGCGGCCTGGTCCACGTACGGCTTCGAAACGGCGGTGTGCTACACGGGGGAATTCAAGAACCCCAAGACCGATACGTTCAAGGCGATCTTCTACTCCGGCCTGTTGTGCGTGTTGGTCTATACGCTCGTGCCGTTCGCCTTCCAGGGCTTTCTCGGCCTGGGCCAGCTGGTGAAACCCGCGGTGCTCGATGCTCACGGTGCGGTCGTTGGCCCCGCGACCTACTCCGGCATGCTGGCCCCTGATATCTACAGCGGCATGGGTGTGGCCAGGGTGATGGCCCGGATGGTCCACGCCGGTGAGCTGATCGGCGCGGTACTGGTCGTCATGCTGATTCTCTCGATTGTTCTCTCGATCATGACTTCCATGGCAGGGTCTTCGCGGACGCTCTATCAGGCGTCGATGGATGGATGGTTGCCCGGGTATCTGTCGAAGGTGAACAAGCACGGCGCGCCGACGAACGCGATGCTGACGAATCTGGGCTTCAATCTGCTCCTGCTGCTCATGTCGGACTACGTGTTCGTGCTGGGTGCGTCGAACGTCGGATACCTGATATTCAACTTCCTGAATCTGAATGCAGGCTGGATCCATCGAGCGGACCGGCCGCGGCAGGAACGCCCCTGGCGGGCACCCACCTGGCTCATCGCCGCCGGTGCTGTGCTGTCCTTCGTCAACCTGACTTTCATGGGCATGGGTGCCGATGTCTACGGGTCGGGCACGCTGAAGACGGGGCTGCTGTTCGCCGCCCTGATACTGCCGGTGTTCGTGTACCGGCACTATCTGCGCGACAAGGGCATCTTCCCGATCGCCATGAGGGAGGATCTGGAGCTGGGTTCAGGGGAAAAGATCTTGACCCGCGCCGGGATCTGGCCGTACGTGACGCTCCTCGCCGGTGCCCTGGTCGTGTACGTCAGCCACCGGCTCGCGCTTTATTGACAGCGTCCTCACGGGAACGGCTCGATGGGACGCCTGCCCGACAACGTTGTGCTCAGCAGCATCGCTGCTGCGGCTCTGTGCCGCGAGTTCGTGGGCTGGCAGTGCCGGATCAGGCAGCTGGCGGTGCGCCAGGAGGGCGGCCGTCCCACCTCGGGAATGCGCCCGCGCGTCCTGAGCCGCAACGGAGACGAACTTTCCGCTGGCATCGTCACGCTCATCGTCGAATCCGAGCCCGCGCACAGCACCCAGCTGTTCCGCTATCAATACCTGCGCACGCACGATCCCGTCGAGCGCTACGACAACATGCTCGAGATACTGCAAGGGAGCTATTTTCAGGATCCGACGCGCTTTTCGGATCTCATCACGGCGCTATTCGGGCCGGAATCGCCCCTTGCGGCGCAGCTCCTGAGCGAAGGTCAGTGCGTCCTCGACTTCGAGCAGTACACGCAGGGCTACCGCATTTCCTGCGCCGTCGCGCGACTTGCCGAGTCGAACACTTTCCATCAGGCGACCCTGTGGCACAACCGCCTGTTCAACGCCCGGCTCCCCGCCGGCGTGCAGATCCTCTCGTTCCGGCCGGACTGGTCCCATGCCTCGGCTTATCGCACCGGGACTCAGGTTGCGAGGTAGCCATGGACCACAAAATCCTTCAGGGCGGATGCCTGTGCGGTGCGGTTCGATATGAGGCCAAGGGGCTGGTACGTAGCGAGCAAACTGCACTGGGTCCTTCTTGATGACGCTCTGCCGAAATCCCCAGGCGCACCCGACAGCAGTTAGAACTTGCGATAAGCGTTGTTCAGCTCAACCAGCGGGTGCCGCGGCGACATCTGGAATTTGATGAGCAGCTCGCGCGCGAGCATGTCGCGGTCCTGCTGGTTGTCCGGCAGCTTCACACCCTCGGGTACCGTTACCCAGCCATTCACGTTGCGATCGAACACCGCCGCTTTGCCTTCCTCATAGCCCAGGTGCACGTCCTCGAGCCAGTTGAGGTCCGACCACCCCATCACCTCCATGTACTTCCTGAGGAAGGGCGTGATCCGGCTGTAGTCCGGCACCAGGTTGACATCGTAGCGATAGCCGATGTGCTGCCCGATTTCCTTTTCGCGCCGCGTGTCCAGACCCGCTGTCTTGATGAAGTGATCGATGTCCCTGGCACCGGCGGGGACGCCGTTCCTCGGACCTGCCGATCGGGCAGCGGCCGCCCTGGCCGCCGCGGACTTTCCAAATCCCCTGGCGGCCGACTTGCCCGGCTTCGCCGTCTTCTTGGCCTGCGCGTATTTGCTGAGCTCGGTGACTTTGGCCATGGTCTCACCTCAATAGCGGGTCATATCGGGCCGACCGACCGTGTGCTGCGAACCGGCGAGCGGCACCATGGCGAGCGCCGAGGCCTCCATGGTGAGCGCAGCCAGATCCTCGGGCTCCAGACTGTGCACATCGGTCTTGCCGCAAGCCCGGGCCATCATCTGACATTCGATGGTGAGGCAATGCAGGAAATTGTAGACGCGCTCCGCCGCACTATCCGGATCGAGACGCCTGCGCAGCAGCGGGTCCTGAGTGGTCACGCCGACCGGGCAGCGACCCGTGTGGCAGTGATAGCAGTAACCGGCCTTGACACCGATCTCCTTCTCGTAGTCGGCCTCCGGAATATCCTTGTTGCAGTTCAAGGCCATCAGCGCCGAATGGCCGATCGCGACGGCGTCGGCACCCAGCGCGAGGGCCTTGGCGACATCGCCGCCATTGCGGATGCCGCCGGCATAGACGAGCGAAATCTCACCGGTCTTGCCCACGTCATCGAGCGCTTTGCGTGCCTGGCGGATGGCGGCGATGCCCGGAATGCCCGTCTCCTCGGTGGCGATATGCGGGCCGGCGCCGGTGCCGCCCTCCATGCCATCGATGTAGATGCTGTCAGGTCCGGTCTTGGCCGCCATGCGAACGTCGTCGTAGACGCGCGCCGCGCCCAGCTTGAGCTGGATCGGAATCTCCCCGTTGGTCGCTTCACGGACTTCCTGGATCTTGAGGGCCAGATCGTCGGGACCCAGCCAGTCCGGATGCCGAGCCGGGGAGCGCTGATCGATGCCGGCCGGCAGAGAACGCATCTCCGCGACCTGATCGGTGACCTTCTGACCCATCAGATGACCGCCCAGGCCCACCTTGCACCCCTGGCCGATGAAGAACTCACAGGCGTCGGCCAGGCGCAGATGGTTCGGGTTGAAGCCGTAACGCGACTGGATGCATTGATAGAACCACTTGGAGGAATAGCGGCGCTCGTCGGGGATCATGCCGCCTTCGCCGGAGCAGGTTGCGGTGCCCGCCATGGTGGCGCCGCGGGCGAGGGCGATCTTCGCCTCGTAGCTCAGCGCACCAAAGCTCATGCCGGTGATGTAGACCGGAATGTCGAGCACCAGGGGTCGCTTGGCGCGCGGTCCGATCACGGTGCGCGTTTCGCACTTTTCCCGATAGCCCTCGATGACGAAGCGCGTCAGCGTGCCGGGCAGGAAAGTCAGATCGTCCCAGCTCGGGATCTTCTTGAACAACGAGAAGCCGCGCATGCGATAGCGGCCGAGCTCGCTCTTGATGTGGATATCGTCGATGACTTCGGGCGTGAAGAGCGAGCTGTGGCCGAGCACATGCGTGTTGCGGCTGAGCTTGTTCTTGGTCGTCGGTAGCGGGGCCGGAACCTTCTTTTCCTTCGCCATGTCCTGTCTTCCTTTCAGAGAATGAGTTTCTTCTCGGCGGGTTCGAGATTGTCGTAATTCCACAGCTGCCGACCCGCGGAGATTTTCTGCATGTTCTTAATGCCGCGCGGGGCCGCGAGGCCGTACATCTTCAGTTTGCGCTCCAGCCACTGCACGTCGAGGTCGGTCATCTCCGCCGGCACGGCATCGACCCCGAGA
>WNGI01001596.1_pt1 | contig 31830 bp, 26 predicted proteins | sample 5400621 | NCBI WGS metagenome assembly WNGI01 (sample SAMN13153374, study PRJNA577476) | soil metagenome | isolation source: 20 cm soil or saprolite under Garry oak tree replicate 1 | place: USA:California | collected 2016-06-15
CAAACCTTATCCGGGACCGACGCGAATGTCGGCGCTCGAGGCGAAGGTGTCACGGTGAGCAGGACGAACCCACGAGTCGTCGTTCCAGCGAGGCAGGGCATTCTCGCCGATGATCCCGCGAGTCGCACCAAGCGCGTGCGGGTGTTGGCAAAGCTGCTCGACAACTCCATCTCGATTCCGGGGACTCCGTGGAAGATCGGTTTTGATCCAATCGTTGGACTGATTCCGGGAATCGGCGATCTGATCGGCGCGGTGCTGTCAGGCTACATCATTCTGGAAGCGGTGAGGGCAGAGGTGCCGGCTTTCACACTGGCAAGGATGCTGGCAAACGTCGGCATCGACACATTACTTGGCGCCGTTCCAGCCGTTGGCGATCTGTTCGACGCGGCATGGAAGTCGAACATGATGAATGTGGCGCTGTTGGAGCGTCATCTAGATGCGACCGGAAGTACTCCGCCCAAGCGACACAATGTGCTCGGACTAATGGCGATCGCAGTCATCGTGCTGGTTCTCATTCTCGGCGCAGGGTTGGCGCTCGGCATCTTCGCCGCCAGATTGCTCTGGGGACTCAGGACCCGATAACTTTGGGGCACGGCGCCGTGGCCAAGTGGTAAGGCGGCAGACTGCAAATCTGCTATTCGTCAGTTCGATTCTGACCGGCGCCTCTTAGTACGCTCAGATGTAGCGCATCCACAGTGCCGGATTGGTCGCCTTTCTTCGCGCATACCAGCGGCACGGCACATAGAGCACCGCGACGACGACGAAGAACACCGCGTAGAGCAGCGCGAGACTCCAGGTGTAGCCCTCAGGCGGCGGCGGATTCATCATTGGGTGATTCGCGAAGAGCCACGGGTCGATTTGTCCTTCGCGCACCAGAGAAACAATCACCGCCGCGAGATGAATCGCCGGAATGTGCATCAGGTAATAGAACATCGGCACCCGGCCGAAAATCTCAAAGATCTCTCCGATCTTACCGCGTGCTCGTTCGGCGAGCGGCAGCAGGAGGATTGTGGGCCCGAGTGTCATCAGCAGAAACTGCAGTGATGCTGGGTACTTGCTCGTGTTAATGAAGCGAAACGCGGTGGGCATCGGCGTCGGTGCGGTCGCATGCCAGTGACGGGGATCGCCGTAGCCATCCATCATTCGGAGCAGCAGAAAAAGTATGATCGCTGACGCGCCGAGTGCGACGCAAATCCGATTTCGCCGCTCTGGCTCCAGTGACATCACCGCGCCAAACGCATAGCCTGCCGCCATTACGCCAATCCACGGTACTATGGAGTAGAGGACCATCAGGGTTGGGCCGTTCTGCCCGAGCTGGATCGGCCCGCCGAAGTAGAGGATTTGCCAGAGCCAGCTCAGAGAGCTTTCCTGGAGCGTGGCGACTGTCGCCGGTGACAGAAAGTCCATCAGGTTGTGAAGAGCGATCACCGCCACGCCAAATGCTCCGATAACCGGTATCGGCAACCAGACGAGCACGGCGAGCAGCACCATGCACCAGCCCAGCATCCAGATGACGCCGGCCAGGAGGTAGTGGCCGAAGTCGAAGTTGAAGGTCCACGCCACCCGAATGACCGTGAGCTCGAGCAATACGAGTATCAGCCCTCGGGTGACGAGATACCGCGACAGTGCTCCGCGATTTCCAAGTCGCTGGCCGAGTAGGTACGCAGACGTGCCCGAGAGGAAGGCGAATGCCGGTGCGACGAAGTTGGTAATCCAGCGGGTGAAGAAGACCCCGGGCCTGGGACCGCCTGGTGGCACGCCAGCATAGACGCGCACGTGGTCGATGGCCATGAGGACCATCACGACGCCGCGCGTAACGTCGATGGAGCGGATGCGTCGGTCGGTTTGCATGGCCAGATCTCTCCGTAGATTTACTTCGCGCTCTTCAAGACGGAAGCGAAGAGACTAGAGTTGACGTTTCCGCCCGACAAGATGACGGCGACATTGCGACCGCGCATTTTCTCTTTTTCCTGAAGTAGCGCGGCAAGCGCAGCCGCACCACCCCCTTCAGCCGTGTTATGCGTGTCCGCGAACAAGGCCCGCATCGCTGACTCAACTTCGTCGTCGCTTACCTTGACTACGCGCTCCGCACCGCGTCGCGCGATAGCTAGCGCTCCTTCCACGGGAGTCCGGCACGCCATGCCATCGGCTATGCGGGTAGTTACTTCGTGAGAAACTATGCGACCTTTCCCATAGGAAAGCGCGAATGCAGGTGCCCGTTCGGACACGACCGCCACGACGCTGGTGCGAAGTCCAAGAGCATCTCGTGCCGCGATGACTCCGCACAAGCCGCTACCCATTCCCACCGGGACGTAAACGGTGTCGAGGTCGGTGACAGCGCGAAACAGTTCCATGGCATATGTGCCTACGCCACACACCAGCAGCGGGTGAAAGGACGGAAACCTGTGCCATCCACGGTCTGTTGCAATCTCGTCGGCGATTTCGGCGGATGCCTGAAAGTCATGCCCCTGCTCGATGACTTCGACGCCGAGCGCTCGCATGGCGGCATTTTTCTCGATGCTGTTGTCGATGGGTACGACAACCGCGGCCGGGATACCGTATTTACGGGCGGCAAATCCTACAGATTGCCCGTGGTTTCCCCTTGTCGCGGAGATCACTCCCTCGGGTTTCATACCAGTGCGGCAAAGATCCTCCAGGTATACCAGACCGCCGCGCACTTTGAACGCACCAGTGGGAGCGTGGTTCTCGTGTTTTACCCAGACGGTTGTGCCGACTCGCTCTTCAAGAAGCGGCCACCGGTACTGCGGGGTCGGCGGCATGGATTGGTAGATGAGGGCGGCGGCAGCCTCGAGCTCGTCAAGCGAGGGCTGATCGTCAAATACGGTGTTCTTTGTTTCCAGAGTGAACGTCACGCGGAGCTACCTGGTCTACGGAAAGAATGCCACGCCTCACAGCGATTTGATAAGATGCGCGCGCCTGCGGAGATTAGTCACCTGCCTCGTCGAAACGGAATCCAAACCTGAGTCGTAGGTATAGTTGTCCAATTGGTACCACCGTCCCTTCCCTCCCCATGATGTTAACAAAATCCTGCCTCACCTGGCTACGATTGATCGGTGCGGCCCTGTTCATTCTTCGCACGGGCAGCGTCGAAGTTGGCGCGCAGACTATTCCGGCCAGCTCGGCATCGCTGCCAAACGCGTCCGCGGCGTCAGTCACAGGAACGATCACCATCGATGGCAAGCTGGATGAGAGCGCGTGGGCGAACGCTACTCCAATTACCGACTTTCGACAGCAGCAGCCACGGGAAGGTGCGCAACCGACGCAGCGCACCGAAGTGCGAGTTCTGTACGGGGAACGCGCGCTCTATATCGGAGCGCGCATGTACGACTCGCTGGGTGCGCGAGGTATCCGGGCTCCTCTGGCGAGGCGGGATCAGCTTCTTGATTCGAACGGTAACAATGGCTCGTTCAACTCACTGACGACCGATAAACTCATCGTCATCCTCGACCCATACCACAACCACATCGACCAGGCCTGGTTCGAGATCAATCCCGCGGGTGTTCGCGGCGATCAATTCAACGGTGATCCGTCGTGGGATCCCATCTGGCAAGCCGCTACTCAGGTCGATTCACTCGGATGGACGGCCGAGCTCCGCATTCCGTACTCGCAGCTCCGTTTCTCGCGCGACAGTCTGCAAACCTGGGGAATGCAGATCTGGCGATACACGGATCGCCTCAATGAGCAGGACATGTGGTCTTTCCGGCGGAAGAGCGAGGCAGGGGGCGCGATGTATTTCGGATCTCTCAGTGGGCTCGTCATCGAGAAACAGCCCCATCAGCTCGAGATCCTCCCGTACGTCGAATCGCGCGAACAGTACAAGTTTGCCACTCCTGGCGACCCCTATCACAGCAGCAGTTACGGACGGATGAGCGCGGGCGCGGATCTCAAGTACCTGCTGACATCGAGCCTGGCACTCGACGCGACCGTCAATCCGGATTTCGGGCAAGTCGAGGTGGATCCCGCGACGATCAATCTGTCGGCGTACGAGACGTACTACTCGGAGAAGCGACCGTTTTTCGTGGCCGGCAGCAGTGCGTTCGACTTCGGCAACTTCAGCTGCAATTTCTGCAGCAACACCTCGAGCCTCGATATCTTCTACTCTCGACGCATCGGACGCCCGCCGCAGCTCAATCCGTATGTCAGCAATGTAGCAGACTTTGCCGACACTCCCGATAACACGACGATTCTCGGCGCCGCAAAGATCACCGGACGGACGAAGAGTGGCTACACGATGGGCTTTCTCGATGCGCTGACGAATCGAGAAACTGCGCGCTACGTACCGGCCGGCGGCGGACCGGAACAGACACAGCAGGTCGAGCCGCTCAGCAACTACTTTGTCGGGCGGGTGAAGAAGGATCTCAACGGGGGAGCTACGTCGATCGGCGGAGCCTTCACGTCAACGCTTCGTCAGCTCGACGACACCATTGTCTCCGACAGACTTCGCCGCCGAGCCGAAGCGGGCGGAATCGACTTCGATCATTCATGGCACCAGCGCGAGTATGGCTGGATCGGCTCTGTACTTTTCTCGGACGTCGGTGGAACGTCATCCGTCATCGATGCGACCGAGCAGTCCAGCGCGCATTATTTCCAACGCCCGGACCGCCGCGTGACCAGCGACGGAATTTTCAACGCCAAGTACGATCCCACCGCTACATCGCTCCAGGGCTACGGCTTCTACACGCGGGTAGCCAAGAACACCGGGGACTGGTTCTGGGAGACAGCACAGAACTGGCGGAGCCCGGGGTTCGAGGTAAACGACCTGTCATTCCTGAGTCGCGCTGACTACAAGTGGATGAATGCAAACGTGGGTCGTCAGTGGCAGACCCCCGGACGCTGGTATCGGAATGCGGTGATCCTTGGTGGCGCGCAGCAGCAGTTCAATTACGACGGCGACAAGACCGATGCCCAGGCACAGATCTACTTCGGCAGCCAGTTTCTGAACTACTGGAACCTGCGCAGCTTCGTCATTCATCGACCGACGGCGCTCGATGATCGGTTGACGCGTGGTGGACCCGTCGTGATGCGAACGGGCTACAATTTCACGGAAGTCGAAGTCTCGACCGATGCTCGGCAGCGCGCGGTGTTCGATATCGCCGTCCAGTTCGCGAAGGGAATTGACTCGGACACGCACACGTTCATACTTCAGCCCGGTGTCGCTCTCAAGCCTGCAGCGAATGTGTTCGTGAGCCTCACGCCGAGTTTCATCGCGGATGAATCCCCGGCGCAGTACGTGACGACGGTCGCTGATCCTGCCGCGACGTCGTTCTTCGGAAATCGCTACGTGTTTGCTTTCATAAAGACGCGCACGCTATCTCTCGACACGAGGGTGAACTGGACGTTCAGCCCGAATCTCACGCTGCAGCTTTTCATGCAGCCATTCATCGCGAGCGGAGCCTACTCTTCGTTCGGGGAGTTCGTGGCGCCGCGCACCTTCCGAAGGGCGATATACGGACAGGGCGCCGGCACGATTATCCGTACGCCGGCGACCGCTGTGAGCAGCGCGACCTACACGGCAGATCCGGATGGCGCGGGTCCGGCGCCCGCTTTTTCGTTCGGCGACCCGGACTTTACGTTCCGCTCTCTGATCGGCAATGCCGTGGTGCGGTGGGAGTATCGGCCCGGCTCGACCGTGTTCTTCGTCTGGACGCAGAGCCGGACGGGAAGCGATACCAACGGCAATTTCGATTTCGCTGCTGAGCGAGGCGCAATCTTCCGCGATCGTCCTACGAATGTCTTTCAGGTCAAAGTGAATTACTGGATCGGTCGCTGATGACGCTCACGCGAGCAGCATTTCAGCATCGCGATCGAGCTCTCGCGCGAGAGTTCCCTGAGTTCGAGGCTCGCCCCTTGTAGTATCCGCATCCGATTTCGAAGTTTGGGCACGGCGAACGATTACGGCCGCTGGTTTTGAAGGTCATTTCTTCCAATCGTCCATGCTCAGCCTCATCGGGATCGTCATCGTCGTTATCGGATTCGTCCTCCGGATAAATCCGCTCCTCGTCGTGACAGTTGCCGGGCTTGCGACTGGCATTGCCAGCGGTCTCGGTCCGCTGGCAGTGGTGGCAGCGTTCGGAAAGGCGTTCATCACCAGCCGTTACGTCGCCATTGTGTGGCTCGTGTTGCCCGTCATCGGCTTGCTCGAGCGCGCCGGGCTCAAGGAGCGCGCACGCACTTTGGTCGCGGGACTCCATGCCGCGACGACTTCGCGCATTCTCCTCGCCTACTTCGCCACCCGTCAGATCACCGCCGCACTTGGCCTCACATCGCTGGGCGGACACCCTCAGATGGTCCGGCCCCTGATCGCGCCGATGGCGGAAGGGGCGGCGGAGAACCAATACGGCGAGCTACCCCAATCAGTCCGCTACAAAATCCGCGCACACGCCGCCGCTACCGACAACATCGCTCTCTTCTTCGGTGAAGACATCTTCATCGCGATCGGATCCATCCTGTTGATAAAGGGATTTCTCGACCAGAACGGCATTCACGTAGAGCCTACGCAGCTGGCCATCTGGGCGATTCCAACCGCGATCTCCGCATTCGTGATCCATGGCACCCGACTGTTGCTACTGGACCGGAAGCTTCGGACGGAAATCGCGACCAAGAGCGAGAAAGTGTGATCACTCTCGAGCACGTCTATTGGCTGAGCGGTCTGATGATGGCGGGCGTCGCCATCGTCAACTGGCGTGATCGGAGCAACGCCCGCCGCTTCAACAACACGGTTTTCTGGGGTGTCTATGCGATCACGTTCATGGCGGGATCGCATCTGCCAGATCTTACGAATGGTTTTCTGGTTATCGCGATGGTGCTGTTCGCCAGCATTCGTGGTCTCGGTCAGGGGAAGAAGGAAAGCACGACTCGCGAAGAGCGCGAGGAGAGCGCGAGGCGGTGGGGGAACAGGCTCTTCGTCCCAGCATTGGCTATTCCGCTCGTCACCGTAGTCGGCACGGTCCTCTTCAAGAAGTTCACCATTTACGGAACGCCGGTCGTTGACCTCAAACAGGTGACCGTGATCTCGCTGGCGATCGCCACCGTGCTCGCGCTTGTCCTTGGGATGATCATGCTTCGACCACCGCTGCTGGCGCCGATCAAAGAAGCGCGCCGACTGCTCGATGCAGTCGGGTGGGCCGCGGTTCTGCCGCAAATGCTGGCCGCCCTGGGCGCGCTCTTCGCGATCGCCGGCGTTGGCAACGTCGTGTCCGGTCTGGCACAGCGCTGGATCCCCCTCGACAACCCATTCGTGGTCGTAACGACCTATGCCGTCGGCATGGCCGCATTCACGATGATCATGGGAAACGCGTTCGCTGCCTTTCCAGTTATGACCGCAGGTATCGGGCTCCCGCTCATCGTTCAGAAATTCGGCGGCGATCCGGCAGTCATGGCCGCAATCGGCATGCTGTCGGGATTCTGCGGCACGCTGATGACTCCGATGGCCGCGAACTTCAATATCGTGCCAACCGCCCTGCTCGAGCTTCCGGATGAGAATGCGGTGATCAAGGTTCAGATTCCGACAGCGCTCATGTTGCTGGGAACGAACATCCTGCTGATGAACTTTCTCGTGTTCCATCGCTGATGGCCACATCTACATCTCTTACTCAAGCCCTCGCTGGCAAGTTCGCGCGGGTTGCGCTGGCACACGCGACGCGGGAATACCCGAATAAACTTGATCATGCCCTGAACAAGCGCGCTGATCTCAAATCCCCGCGTCAGCTGCACCCGGTGTTTTTCGGAAGCTTCGACTGGCACTCGTGCGTCCACGGATACTGGCTCCTCGCGACGCTGCTGCGGCTCTTTCCAGAGATGCGGGAGGCCGCGAAAATCGAAAAGCTGTTTGACGCCCAGCTCACCACAGTAAAAGTGCGAGCGGAAATCAGATATCTTGGTCGACCGTTGCGCGCCACGTTCGAGCGGCCATACGGATGGACGTGGCTGTTGATGCTTTCAGCCGAGCTGAATCGACATGCAAGCGAGAAGGGCAAGCGGTGGAGCGACGCGCTTGCGCCGCTCGCTGACGCGTTCACTCAGCGCTTCCTCGATTTCCTGCCCAAGGCAACGTACCCGACACGCGTGGGGACGCACTTCAATAGCGCCTTCGCAGTTGCTCTGGCGTTCGAATACGCGGAGGTCACGAGCAACGATACGCTTCGGAAAACCCTGATCGACAAAGCACGCAGGTGGTACTTCAAGGATTCGAACTGCCAGGCGTGGGAACCCGGCGGGGATGACTTTCTATCCTCCGCGCTGATGGAAGCCGAATGCATGCGGAGGGTATTGAAAACGGCCGAGTTCTCGACCTGGCTCGATTGCTTTCTGCCAAGGCTCGCTGTGCGAGAGCCGGCGACGCTGTTTATTCCCGCGATTGTCAGCGACCGCAGCGATGGAAAGATCGCTCACCTCGACGGATTGAATCTGAGTCGCGCCTGGTGTTGGCGCTCGATCGCGGCGACTTGGCCCGTGAGCGATGCACGCCGAGGAATCGCGCTCGAGACGGCGGAGAAACATTTCGCGGCGAGCCTGCCGCACGTTTCAGACGATTACATGGGCGCGCACTGGCTGGCGACATTTGCGTTGCTGGCTCTGCTCTAACATGGGACTTCCATGACCGAGCCAATCACAAGGACGTCGGCAACGAGGGCTGATGCCACCCGGCGGGCGGCGCTCGTTGCGCTTGTCTTCGGGATCTCGGCGATCGCAGCCGGATACCTGGCGGCATTCAGCACGTCAGGCACGCCGATCTGGGCCGCCTGGCTCCTTGCTCTGGGAATTCCTGTTGCACTCGGCGCCATCATGATCCTGGGCGCCGCGCGCGGACGCCGAGGGATAGGGTCGCTAAAGATTCCGTTCGCATTTGTTGTCGCGGTGCTGGTGATCGGCTTCGGCGCGGCATTGGCGTTGCCGGCAACAGAAGGTCCGCTCAGCACGCTCTGGCTGGGACTGCCCGCGCGCGCCGCGATCGTGATCTACGGAGTGGGACTGCTCCCCATCGTCGTGTTGCCCATCGCATATGCGCTGACATTCGAGACGCAAACACTGAGCGCGGAAGATGTCGAGCGGGTGCGCGTGCTCGCACGCGAGAATCAAGCGGCAACCGACAACGCGCCGCGAGAGCCAATGGACGACCAGCTCCGCGGATGATTCAACCCACTGGTGTGAGCACGCTTCTCCAGGTCGCATTGCCAAATGCTGCTCGCCCCGCCGTGGTGGCTGTCGGCATTCTTTATTTCGCGGTAGTCCTCGGGATCAGCGTCTGGGCGGCCCGCAGAACGCGAACCGCGGCCGACTTCTTCATTGCTGGAAAAGGAATCGGACTCGTCGCGCTCACGGTTGCTTCGGTATCGGTGTCCGTTTCCGGCTTTGCTTTCATCGGTGGTCCGGGGTTTATCTACGCAGTCGGCCTGGGCGCGATGTACATCGTGCTTCCGGCCGCCGTCACGAACGTCATGGGCGCGTGGGTTCTGGCAAAACGCATGCGGCTCCTTGGCGAGGCCCGCGCGCTGATCACGGTTCCAGACGCGATCGGCGCCCGCTATCGCTCGCGCGGTGCACAGGGACTGTCGGCGGTTGCGATTCTCGTCGGCATCGTGGGATACATGGCAACGAACGCGCTGGCGATGGGAGTCGTGATCAATTCGATCTTTGGAGTCGGACTCGGATGGGGAATCTGGATCGGGATGGGTGTCACGCTCGCCTACTCCGCATCGGGCGGGATTCTCGCCGGCATCTACAACGATGTTTTTCAGGGAACCCTGATGGCCGTGGCGTCCGTTCTCGTTTTTCTTTTCGTGCTCAATTTCGGTGGCGGGCTCGGCGAGATCTCGCGTACGATTCTCGCGCATGACCCGACTTTTCTTGGCCCCTGGGGAAAAATCACTCCACTCGCAGCGCTTTCCTTCTTCTTCGTTTTTTCGATGGGCTCGCTCGGCCAGCCTCAGGCCGTGCACAAGTACTACATGCTGCGTGATCCGCTGCAACTCAAATGGTATCCGCTGCTCAAGACGCTTGGCCTGGTGCTCGTGCTTCTTCTGTACTTCAGCGTGGGAGTAGGCGTGAAATCATTTGTGCTGAGTGGTCGCCTGGCCCCGCTCGCGAGCCCCGATCAGGCAACGCCGGCACTCCTGCTCAATGTCACGCCGATAATTCTCGCGGCCCTGGTTTTCTCGGGGATCGCAGCCGCGACCATGAGCGCGGCAAACTCTTTTATCAATATCGGGGCGGCGATAGTGACGCACGATTTGCCGGTTGCCTTTGGCCGGCGGGTGAAGAACGAGCTGCGATGGGGAAGGGCGGTAACCGTTCTGATCGCCATCGCGGCCGCTATCACGGCGCAGCGGTCCGGGACGATGGTGGCGTTCCTCGGGATTTTCGGGTGGGGCCTTTTTGCCTCGACGCTGGTCCCGGCGCTGGCGGTGGGATTGAACTGGCAGGGCGCGACGCGTGCGGGAGCAATGGCGTCGATCGCAACGGGCTTGATCGTCACACTCGCGCTGGAGACCGCTGCCTATTGGAAAGCGTTTACCTTTCCCGCCGGCGTAACAGCGTCGGCGGTCGCAATGGTGTCTTCATTCCTGGTGTTCTTCATAGTGTCGTGGGTCACTCGACACGCGGCGCAGGCAGAGATCGACCCCGATGTGAAGCTCGTGATGGACCTTTAAATCACTCGGTAGCGGACTTCTCTTCTTTCTGACTCTCGAGGACGCGAACGCTCTTGATGTTCACGAACTCGTGGATGCCAAACTCGCCTAGCTCCCGGCCGAAGCCCGAATTCTTGACGCCGCCAAACGGAAGACGTGGATCGGATACGACCATGCCGTTGATGAACAGAAGTCCCGATTCGATTTCGGCGACGAACTGAGCCTGCTCGCGGGCGTCACGGGTCCACGCTGACGCGCCTAGTCCAAAAGTCGTTCCGTTGGCGATGTGGATCGCATCGCCGAGGTCCTTCGCCTTAAAGATCGAGGCAACCGGTCCGAATAGCTCTTCGCTCGCCGCGGGGGCCATTGGTGGGATGTCGGCAAGAATCGTGGGCTCGTAGAAGAAGCCTTCCCGGTCGATCTTCTTTCCGCCGATGGCCAGTTTCGCACCGGCGGCGACAGTTGCCTTCACCTGCTGATCGAGCTGATCGCGGATCGCCGCTGTCGCCAGTGGCCCGAGCTCGGTCTTCTCGTCCAATGGATCTCCCACTCGCACGGCGGCAACGCGGGCGACGAATTTCCTGAGGAATTCGTCGTAGATCTTCTCATGGACGATGAATCTCTTGGCCGCTATGCACGACTGCCCGTTGTTGATCATCCGGGCCGTCACCGCCGTCGAAACGGCGTTGTCGAGATCCGCGCTCGGCATTACCACGAACGGATCACTGCCTCCAAGCTCCATGACCGATTTCTTGAGATTCCTGCCGGCGGCACTCGCGACCGATCGGCCGGCACCTTCGCTTCCCGTGAGCGTGACCGCGGCGATGCGAGCATCGGCGATTATTCCCTCGACCATGTCGGAGCCGATCAGCAGAGTCTGAAACGAGCCATCGGCAAACCCAGCGCGGCGAAAAATATCTTCGATGGCCAGCGCGCACTGTGGGACATTCGACGCGTGCTTGAGAACGCCGACATTACCGGCCATAAGCGACGGCGCTGCAAAACGAAACACCTGCCAGAACGGAAAATTCCACGGCATAATCGCCAGCACGATACCGATGGGCTGGAAGGCGACCCAGCTCTTGCCGCCTTCCATCTCGACGGACCGGTCGGCGAGGAACCGCTCCGCATTGTCGGCGTAGTAGCGACACGCTGTTGCGCACTTCTCGGCTTCGGCGACGGCGGCCTTGATGGGCTTCCCCATCTCGAGCGTCATTAACCGCCCCAACTCGTGGCATTCAGCATCCAGAATTCCGGCAGCCTTGCGCATGCGGCTAGCGCGATCGGCGAAGGACGAGTGCCGGTGCTGGTGATAAACTGCCACGCCTCGATCAAGTGCCTCGCTTACCTGCGCCGCCGAAAACGGCTCGAATGTGCGAACGGTCTTTCCAGTCGCTGGATTTATTGTCGAGATACTCATGATCAGCAGCTTCGCTTCACTTAGCGTGCCGGGGGCGCTTTGCGATTCATATCACGGTTGTCATTGAGCCGATCTCGAGAAAGCCGCCCACACTCGTGACGATGCCAGGCGTTGAAGGAACCGTTTCAGACGCATCTGATTTACATTGTTGTCCTATGCCCAAGAACAAAGTCTGCGCGCTCGTCCTTTCACTTTTCGTGCTCGCCGGTGTCGACACTGCCTGCGGACAATCGCCGTCAAGCACCCCACAAACCCTGACGCAGCCTCCGCCTATTCGCCGTGAGTTCAGGGGAGTATGGGTTGCATCGGTCGAGAATATCGACTGGCCTTCACAGCCCGGGCTTTCGACGCAGGAGCAGAAGGACGAGCTGCTGGGGATTCTCGATCGGGCAGTGGCTCTCCGATTGAACGCCGTGATTTTGCAGGTGCGACCTGCAGCCGACGCGCTATACGCGTCGCCGTACGAGCCGTGGTCCGAGTATCTGACCGGGCGAATGGGAAGAGCACCGAACCCGTGGTACGATCCGCTCGAATTCGCGGTGACCGAAGCACATAAGCGGGGACTCGAGCTGCATGCATGGTTCAATCCGTATCGGGCGCGTCATCCGTCGGCGAGATCGGCACCATCGCCAAATCACATCAGCGTCACGCACCCGGAGCTGGTGAAGCGGTACGGAAGCATGCTGTGGATGGATCCGGGAGAGCCGGCTGTTCGCGACCAAACCATCGCCGTGGTGCTCGACGTCGTCCAGCGGTATGACATCGATGGGGTTCACATCGATGACTACTTCTATCCCTACAAGGAGAAGGACCGCCGCGGAAGAACCATCGAGTTCCCGGACGCGAACAGCTGGCGGAAGTATCGCAGATCCGGCGGCGGACTTTCGAGGGATGATTGGCGCAGGGCAAATGTCGACAGCCTGATTCACCAGGTGTACGTCCGAATCAAAGCGGCAAAGCCGTGGGTGAAATTCGGAATCAGTCCGTTCGGAGTTTGGCGTCCGGGGAACCCCCCGCAGATTGGAGGCTTTGATTCCTATGCGGAGCTTTATGGCGACTCGAGAAAGTGGCTCCTGAATGGATGGGCGGACTACTTCACACCGCAGCTGTATTGGCCAACCTTCCGTGAGGATCTGAGCTACCCCGTGCTGCTGCAATGGTGGGTCGAGCAGAATGGGAGGGGCAGGCATATCTGGCCGGGCAACTATCTCGACAAAGTCACGGGTACTCCGACCGGATGGCCGGCGCAGGAGCTGCTGTATCAGATCGCGCTCACGCGTGCGCAGCGAGGAGCAACTGGCAATGTTTACTTCAGCATGCGGTCATTCATGTTTGGAAGAGACAGCCTGCCGGAGAAGCTGGTCGCCGGTCCCTACGCAACCAGAACGCTTGTGCCGGCATCGACATGGCTCGATAGCGTTCCGCCTCTTCAGCCGATCGTGCGCGCAGGGCGCGATACGGCAACTGGTGCGACTAACATATCGCTCCAACCTCAGGGTGCTGAGGCGACTTGGCTTTGGGTGGTTAGTTCTCGGACGGGTAACGAGTGGAGAACCGAGATTGTCTCTGGTCTCCAACGCTTTTACATCCTTCCGCGGCCGGCGGGAAGCGTTGCTGCGGATGAACTGGCGGTGTCGGCCGTCGATCGAAATGGCAACGAGAGCGCGCCAGTTTTACTGGGCTTGCCTGCCGCCCAGTGAGAAAGCTCGCTATAAAAACTGCGAGAAGAACGAGGTGGAGGGTGACAGGTAATAGGTACGAGGTATCAGGTGCCAACTCCTGCGCTCTTATTTGTCCTCGCGCTTGAGGGACGCGGAGTTGATGCAGTAACGCTGGTGCGTAGGCCCGGGACCATCGTCGAATACGTGTCCCAGATGCGCATCACACTTGGCGCAGAGAACCTCGGTACGGCGCATGAAAAGGCTTCTGTCCGTTTCAGTGCGGACGTTCTCGCTCACCGGCTCGGTGAAGCTGGGCCAGCCCGTGCCGGAATCGAACTTGGCGTCAGAATCGAATAGGGGAGTACCACAGCAGACACAGGTATAGGTGCCTGGGTTCTTGCTGTCGTAGTACTCGCCAGTGAAGGCGCGCTCTGTGCCCTTCTGACGCGCAATACGGTATTGCTCCGGCGTGAGCTGTTTGCGCCACTCCTCGTCGGTCTTACTGATCTTGTCGTTCTTGGTGGTTTTGTCGCTCATCGTGTCATCTCTTACTGCCCAACGGGGGTGATTTTACAGGCAACGAGCCAATTATGGCGGCGCCGAGGGCGGTAATGTAGAAAAATACACCAGGTCGACATTCCCTGTGCCGCATCCTAGCTTGTGCTCAACCTTATGGATCGCCGACCAAGAGTCACTGCGAGCACCATTGTGCTCCTTGCGATCAGCACTGCGGGCTGCTTCCACAGCTCACGCGCCTCTCGTCCAGAGCGTCGCATCAGCTACTGGGAAGCTTTGGCCGAGCTTCATCCAGAGGAGGCGATCACAGCGGCGCGCACGCCCTCGGAAAAGGAGTTTGGGGAAGCTCTGGGGAATCTCATGTCTGGTAATCTGGAGCAGGCGGAACAGCGCTTCGGCAAACTGCGAGGCGTGGCAACGGATTCCATTATTCGTGCCGCATCCAGAGTGATCTACACGGCGACGCTTCAATATCAGGAAAAATGGGGGCTGCTCGCCGCACTTAAGACCGAGCCATCGCAATCGAAAATGGATAGCGAGGACAAGGCGAGCATTGAGCTGTGGGCGGAGGCTTTCAAGAACGTGCCGGCAAAGACCTTCACCTTTCGTTCATCGTCGACTCGCCTTTCGATGTCGGTGTCAGCGGTGGGAACCCCACTCGTGCCGGTCAAGATACGCGGCAAGGTATATAACTTCTGGCTGGACACAGGGTCGAGCCTGACTATGCTCGCCTCGGACGTCGCAAATGATCTCAATATCACGCCGCTCGAGCAGGACACACTGGAGATCGTCACGAGCACCGGCAGAGTAAAGGCGAGCCCCGCCCTGATTCCAGAGCTCGAGATAGGAGAGCTGATCGTTCAGAATGCGCCGACGATGATCGTCGAGGAATCGATGATGCGAATGACCGAGCCAAGACCAATCGAGCAGAGCACTCACGTCAAGATCGATGGCATCATCGGGTTCGACATCATCCGGCAGATGGATCTCGAGGTGGACTACGGCGAGAACAGCATGCGTCTCCGCAATCCGGCGATGTCGAAACCGGATCCGGATCGCAACATGTTCTGGGTCGGGCTTCCCGTGATCAGACTCATGAGCACCGACGGAGTCCCCCTGCACTTCGGGTTGGACACCGGTGCGCAGCTGACTTTTGTAACGGAGACGCTGCTCGACAAACTCCAGCTCGAGGCCGCGCGGATCGAAAGCCGTCGAGTCGGCGGACTCGGCGGCGAGGTGTCGCTTCGCGCTCCGGTGCTACCAGACCTGAAGGTGCTGGTGCGTGGATTCCCGCTTCTGTTCAGGGGCGCGGTGGTCCGGGCTCCAGTCTATCAAGTGCTGGCTTCGCTCGATGGGGTCCTGGGAGGGGACATCTGGAATAGCGGCGTAGTGCGGATCGACATCACGAACGGCGTTTTCGCCGTGAGGAGACCGCGCCCCTTCTAGAGAAAAAAATGTTAGTTTGCTAACTAACATGCCCCGGTCCGCGTCGTTCCCCATAGAGTTCGCAGTCACACCGCGCTTCGACGTTTTTTACGCGCTGTACTCGCTGACGAGCAGTGCTTCAACTCAGCTCGATCCGTGGAAGGCAAAGGCCCTCAGCCGCATGCCTCGGGATTTTGAGCGCATCGCGAAGCGGGTCGCGCCGCTTCCGATCTTCTGGCCACTGTTGGCCGATGCAATCCAGAGCGTGCCCGGTGAGGTGACTTTCGAGGAAGCTCTCTCGACCATTCGCCAAATACCGGTCAAGGATTTACAGAGGAACGTTCTGGCGGGAATCTTCCACGACCGAAACATGGTTGACTCGCTCGTGACCCGCGAGAAAAGTTTGAGTCAGGTCCTGACCGATGACAAGCTGCCAGGTGGCGAGCTGCTCGGACACTTCGCGCTCCGGCCGTACGACGAAGCCGCGCCGGCGGCGCGCGCGATTTCCATGCTGCTTTCGAAGCCGAAGTCTTTCCGCGACGAGCTGGTGCTGGTGCTGCAAAAATTCTGGCAATCCACTTTCCAGCGCGACTGGGCCGCGCTCGAGCCTGGTTTGCGCGCCGAATCGTTTCGCATGAGGGACATTCGTGAAGAACGATCGGTAGGCGATCTTGGTCGTGAGCTGAATCTTCCAGTCGCTTTTAATGACGAGACGAGGGAAATTCATCCAAGGACGGGATCGCCCATCAGTTACGGTCTCGTCGATCGCTGCTACGTGATCCCGTCCGCCTTCAATTCGCGGCGATGGTGGACGAAATACGAGTCGAATGCACAGCGGGTCACTCTCTACCTGCCAATCACTGCCGACTCTCGTGCGCCCAACACTATTTTGGAGGAGGCTGGGACGGTTAACGACCTCCCAACCAAGCATCATCCTGCCAGGACGGTAGCGCATCCAGCGATAAACGCCGAGTCAGTTTTTCGGGCGCTCGGCGACACGACACGGTACGCCATCGCATCGATTCTTGCGCGTGCGCCCACGACTTCCGCGGACCTCGCCCGGAGTCTCAAGGTCTCCAAGCCGACGATAACACACCATGTGCATGCGCTCCGATCAGCCGGGTTGATTCGGGAAACGCCGAGCGGTGGATCGACCAAGCTATCCCTGAGCCGCGATACTGTCGCGGCGCTGTCCGGAGCGGCGGTGGACCAGCTGTTTTCCGCGACCGGTGACCTGGCACTGGGCACGACCCGGAAGCGCCGGACCAACTAGGGGCGCTGGCAACCCGCCTTCCGCGTGGCATCCAGCCCGGGTCAACCGGTGACCCGGCCCCAAAAGAATCTTTTAAACCTTTTCACCGTACTGTGAGTCTAAGAAGCATAGGTCGGAAATTTCCTTTCCGACGGTGAGTCTAGAAGCATAGGCCGGAATTGTCTCTCCCGCCGCAGAATGGGAGCTACTGGTCGAGCTTGTAGGACGGGTGGGCCACCAGTAGCCAGCCCCGTACCCGAAAGGGTACGGGGTTTTTTTGCATCCGAGATGAACCGCTAGCGAGCAGCCGGCGGATTTGGATAGCCGGTGTCCATGATGACCAGCCATCGTCCGCCATCGCGGCGCCACATTGTTACATAGCGGCCATTTCCCAGTTCCTTTCCCGTGTCCGCGGCTCGCCGGCTTACGACCGAGTATTTGCCGGTGGTCGAGCCGATCGACCCACCGTTGAACACGTACGCGTCGGTCGGCTCCCAATTCAGAATGCTCGTGGTGTCGGAAATGTTCGGCAGATCGAATTTCCGGATCTCGTCGAAGCCCCTGATCATATTGCCACGGTAGCGGATGCGGATCGCGTCGGGCGCATAGAAAGACATCCAGCCATCGATCCCTCGAGCATGTGTGGCGACGGCAAAATCGCGGTCCGCCTGCATCAGCGAGCTTTCCGATGCGTCACTCGGGGGGTTGCGGGTATTGACGGTGGCTGTACACGCCGTCGCCAGCGAGCCCAGTACCAGAATGGCGAAAGATCGGTTCATGGATCCCACCTCCTCATGACGTTTGACCGCGCGTGAAGCTCTCCGGTTCGCGAACAGCGCCAACGAGTTTTCTTAGGCAGATAGTAGTGCAGCTGGGCGATCACCACCACTTTCACGGTTTTGGCACCAGCGATAGGTTTGCGGTTCGCGGCGAATGGGCCGCGTTTCTTTCTGCTGGAGCGTACATGGCGGAAGTGTTCGAGCAGGAGTTGCTCGCGAAAAAAAACGCGATCATCACTGGCGGCGGGAGCGGCATCAACCTCGCGATCGCTCGTCGCTTTGCGGCGCATGGCGCCAGTGTCGCGCTGATCGGACGAACAAAGGAAAAGCTCGATTCCGCGGCCGACGAAATACGAAAGACGGGTGGCACCGCATCTGGTCATCCCGCCGATGTGCGGGATTACGACGCTCTTGCCGCCGCGATAAAGTCGGCGCGTGAGCTCCACGGTGAGATCGATCTCGTGGTTTGCGGCGCCGCCGGGAATTTTCCGGCACCAGCACTCGGGATGTCGGCGAACGGGTTCAAAGCCGTTGTCGATATCGATTTGCTCGGGACTTTCAACACCTGCCGGGCGGTCTTCGAGCATCTGAAGCGGCCGGGGGCTTCGATCATAAATATCTCGGCGATGCAGGCGTTCACCCCGACGCCGATGCAGGCGCACGTCTGCGCGGCGAAAGCGGGCGTGGACATGCTCACCAAATGCCTCGCGATCGAGTGGGGACCAGACGGCGTGCGCGTCAACTCTATTGCCCCGGGCGCGGTCGACGACACTGAAGGAATGAAGCGTCTCGCTCCGACCCCCGAGATACAAAAGCAATTCACGCGCAGCATTCCCCTCCGGCGTTTCGCGACGAAGGACGAGATCGCGGATCTTGCGCTCTTCCTGTCGAGTGATGCGGCAAGGTTCATCACCGGGGCCGTAGTCGTGTGCGACGGAGGACAATCGCTCGCCGGGCTCGGCGTCAACATGATGGCCGCGATGCAGCCACGCTCGTGAGCGAGATCCGCCGTCTCGCGGTTTTCTGTGGATCAAATCCCGGCGCGCGCCCTGAATACATCGAGGCGGCGCGCGTATTCGGCAGGCTTCTCGCCTCGCGGGGAATAGGAATCGTCTACGGCGGCTCTAATGTCGGGCTGATGAAGGCGCTGGCTGACGCCATGCTCGATGATCTCGGCGACATCATCGGAGTGATTCCCCGGATGCTGGTCGAGCGCGAAGTGGCGAACAAGGCGCTGACGGATCTTCGCATTGTGGATTCAATGCACGAGCGGAAGGCAATAATGGCCGAGCTTGCTGATGGGTTTGTCGCGCTACCGGGCGGGATCGGAACGCTCGAGGAATTCTTCGAGATCTGGACGTGGGCTCAGCTCGGGATGAGTGGCCGAGAAATTCGTGCGCGAGGTGCACCGCGCTATGGTCGTGGTGGAGAGCGACCCCGCCAAGCTTCTTGCGCGCTTCGAGGCTTATGAGCCGCCGCGTGTAGTGAAGTGGATCAACGCGGGGACGATCTAGTCTTTTTTGTTCCTGCTTCGACTGGCATCACTGTTGGTGGTCGGCGAGGGTGTCCTCTGCGGGGCAGTGTCCTCGCACGCGCCGCCCCGGCGGCGGTACGACGCAACCGTTAGGCTGCGTCGCGGGGCGAGGACAAGCCGCCGAAGGAGGATCGCCTCCAACTTTCCGGCGCGACGATCTCGATCCGAACGCAGACTGAGACGGGCGAAACGATCAGCTCCAGGTGAGCTCGTCGATCGAACGCGGCCAATCTTCCTTCAGGAGACGTGACAGCGCGCGATCCGCCAGCAGCTTGCCGTCGGTCTGGCAGCGCGCACAATAGTTCGTCTCGTTGTCGGCGTAGCGAATCCGTTGAACCGGTGCGCCGCATACCGGGCACGGCTTTCCAAATTTGCCGTGAACGGCCATGTCGTCGCGAAACGCGGTTACCTTCGCCGGGAAATCGGCGGCTGATTCCTTCCGTAATTTTTCCGTCCACTCGATGAGAGTCGTGCGGGTGGCGTCGAACAGCCGCGCGATTTCTTCTTCGCTGAGACGTCTGGTGTGCTTGACAGGCGACAGTCGGGCGCGATGGAGTATCTCGTCCGAGTAGGCGTTGCCGATCCCGCTGAACAGTCTCGGATCCGTCAGAGATCTCTTGAGAGTGTGATTCTCCTGAACCAGCCGCTCGGTAAACTGGGCAAGATCGGCATCGAGGACCTCAAGTCCGCCTCGGTCGAACTGCTCCAGCGATTGCTCGCCCCGCACCAGCCAGAGCGAGGCGCGCCGTTTCGAGCCGGCCTCGGTAAGAATCAATGTGCCGTTCGGGAAATCGAACGCCGCGAGTCCGATCTTGCCCGGCACCTTCGTTCCGATGGGCACCCAGCGAAGACGACCAGCAATCATGAGATGGATGACGAGGAAGAGATCGTCCTCGAGCTCCAGGACAATGCGCTTTCCCATTCTCCGCACGCCGAGAACCCGTTTCCCATTTGCAGCGCTGATGGGGGGATCGACCGAACGGAGCAGAAACGGCTTGGGGATACGGGTGCCCTCGAGCGGTTGTCCCACAATGCGGGACTCGAGCGCCTCGATATAGACGGTTATGTCCGGCAGCTCGGGCATTTATAGGATCGCGCTCTGCTATTTTCGGGTTGCCAACGGCCGGCCGGCTATCGCCGCGAGTAAGTAGGTCAGATTCGCTGTCCCATCCATGATCGGCTCGTTGGTCGAATAATCTCCAACATCGTCGTGATAGACGATGAATCCGCTATTGAATGGCGCGTATTCATCGGGATCGTGAAGGCTGATGCCGAGGAGATGCCTGTAGATGGAGGAATAGACGGGACCATCGAGCAAAGCGCCGGTCAGCTCGACGTGCATCTCCTTCGCGACAACTGAGTGAGGATCGCGCGCGAATACTGCGTCATGCGGAAGACCGATCACCATCGAGACTCCCCACGGATTGGCCCCGAACAGCCAATCAAGCGCGGCCTGCTCGTACTCCCGAAACCGGGTGTCGCCTGTCATGCGGCGATACAGATACGCCTGCGTCGCAAAGGAGGCCATGAGGTTGTTCGAGCACCATATGAATGGAATCCCGATCCGGAATCCGTTGTCAGCGCGGCCCACGACCGCGGCCAGTCCCTTCCTGTAATACCCGGCGACGATTCTCCGATCGGCTGCGTTGGCGTTACGCCAGATTTCGTGGTGCCCGTTGTTGTGCCAGGGATACCACTGGTAATGTTTGGCGGTGTCTGCCCCCATCCATGGAGTGACGGGCTCACGTGCCGCGTACTCCAGTGCATCGCGGAGATAGCTGCGGTCGTGTGTGAGCGCATAAAGCTCCGCCGCGGCGAGCTCCATGTCATCGGCCCAGTTGTCTTCCTCGTAATAGTAGGGAGCGTGGCCGGGCGCTCCCTGGCAAACGCCGGGGGATTTCTTCCCGATGGCGTAAGCCGACAGAGCGTTCTGATGCAGCTTGCCGGCGAAGATCGGATCAGTCTTCCGGTAAATCGTTGCCGCGAGCGCAAACGCTGACGCGTATTTCCCCGCGGTCGACGCGAGACCGTTAGACCTGTTCTTGTACTTGAAGAGTCCCTGCGGCTTTCCGGTACAGGGATACACCGGTCTTTCCCTTCCCTTTCCCCAGCCGTAGTCCGCCGAATCGGTGGTGGGAAGATCCCAGTAGGAGTGATCGCGATCGTCGCCGAGTTGGTTGTACATCTCCGAGTCGGATGGAAACATGCGCACGAGCCACTCGAGGCCGTGCCGAGCCTCATCCAGCACGTCGGGAACGCCGTTGCTTCCGGGGAGCCCGCGCGAATCGAAGCGATCCACAAAGGATGCAGGATGATCGCGGTACGCCATCAGCATTACGAACGTCGCATTCGCGGATGTCATCACGTACTGCAGGTAATCCGATGCATCCGCCCAGCCGCCCGTTACTGGAATGAATTTGCCAATCCGCGAGGAGTCGTCGACCACGATACCGTCGTGCGTGTGGACCACGGTCTTGAACAGTGGATTGAAACCAGAGCGCTGCTCTCTCATATAGTAGAGCAGAGTATCCGCTGCTCCGGCATAAGCGTTCGTCCGGATGCGAACGAGCGGTGAGGTAGATCCGGCCGCGACGATATGATACTCGCCGGGTTGTCTGATCGATGAAAAATCGAGGCGATAGTTGACGACGCAGGCCCCGAACGGCTTGGCGAGCGTTGCCGGCCGCTGCAAGATTGTTTTTCCGGCGGCGTTGGTGACGACGAAATCGCGAACCTCAATCGGCGCGAGCGAACAGAAGATGGCGATCTTCGGCGCGGCGGGAATGTAGCCAAGCTGATTGATGCGGATTGCTGCCGTCGTAGATGCTTGAGCGGCGGATTGCAAAAACAGGAGAATGTGAATGAGCGGCATAAGATCGTGCAGCAAGTGGTGCTACCGCGCGGCAGATATCTTGATTACCTGGGTGCGCCACCAACGATCGAGTGCACTCGGATCGGTACTACTGACTCCGAGCTGCGCAGGCAAGGCTGCCAGGAGTGACTTCGGATCGCCACTCAGCCCAGCGAATGCACGGAGTCCGGCTAATCCGGCACGCCTGTACACTGAATCGACGATAAGGGCTCCGGTCGCGTAGAAGGCATCTGTCATTTCCTCGGCTTGGGCGTCCGGAATGGCGTTGCTGAGAACTTGTCCGAGAGTGAGGGCGGGGCGCGCGGTCTGAATCTGACGGAGGCGTTCATACATCTCCTGAGTCGTGCGACCACGGGAGCCACCGAGCCAAGTCGCCACGCCTTCGTTGAAGAGTCTGCTTCGGCCGTTAAACGTGGGACCAAGGATCACGTGAGCCACCTCGTGGACGTAGCCTTCGCCCAGCGCGGGATTGCCAGCCAGGACAATCCCGCCGAAAAGACCTCGTCCGCCCCGTCCCCGATCGGCGGAGGCTTCGGGGAAGAAGTCGAGACCGATTGCTCGCAGTGCTCCCTCCATCGACCGCGTGACGTACATGTCGAGGTGGTTTGGAGGCGGCACGTGAAACAGAGTTGCCACCGAGTCAACGAAGCTCGACGTATGCGAGATCTTTGCGGGATCGGGATGTTGGCCCGGCGCATACCAGAATGTCACGCGTCCCTTCGTGTGTTGCTCCCACTCGCGCGTCAAGCGCGGCAGAGCGCCTGACAATCTGAAGCCAAATGGTGCGCCCGATTCTCTAACAGCGAAGAGTCGCTGCATAGCGAGAGGCGCGATGTTGCCACCGGTGGTATCAGCTCGCGCGTACAATACTTTGACGACGTAGACACTGTCACCGGGTCCGTCCGATGCGACGCTTACGATGGTGGCCGGGAACCCCTGATACGCGTCTGTCGTCAGGTCGCCGACCCGGCGATCGAAATCGGTCGCCGTGCTCCAGAGTCCACGGCTTCGCGCCGACGAATCAGGGTTTGCGAGATATGCGCGTACGAGTCGAACTACGCTTCTGACGTCCGTGATAGTAGTGTCGATACCGAAGCTGACGCTTACTGTCGGAGGCGGCGTCTGGGCACTCACCTGGCCGGTAATGACACATGCGGACAGGATTAGGGCCGCGACTATCAGTCGGAATCGGAGTGTGTGCTGGGTCGTTAGTGTAATCATGATGTCACCGAGTGTGAGCGAACTACGGAAGTGAATCAAGTACTCGACGTTTCCCAAACGGGTCGATATCGAACGCGACAGCCCTGCCGTTGCCTGATACCGCGCCCCGCACTGTCGAGAGGGCGTCGTAGTAATCGAGATACTTGAACGAAGAGATCCGCCCACTGACGAACTCATACTTGGTCACGGCCTCCCGCCACTGCGCTATCTCATCGCTGACTCCAACATAGATGTACGGAGAGAACAATTCCGCGTCCTCCCAATTGTCGGCGTAATAAACTCCGCGCACACCGCGATGCGCGGGGTGCTCGGTCACGACTCCATCGAGGGATGCGAGGAGCACAGCGTCCTGGACGATCAGGCTCGTGTTGGCGTGATCCTTATGGATGCTGTGGGACCAATGAGTGATGATGCAGGTCGGCTTGACTGTCCGGATCACGTCAGCGACGTACCTACGCACCGCTTCGTCATTCGGGATCTCTCCGTCGCGATATGGCGCAAAGATAGTTTCGGCGCCGATCACCGAATCCGCGGCCAATGCCTCGCGCCGCTTCTGAGCTCCGTACACGCTTGGCGAGAGTCGCGAGTTACCACCTTCGCCGAGCGTCATCTGGAGGATCACGATTCGATCGCCGAGCTTGCGTTGCTTGATGAGCACAGCGCCCGCGGTCAGCTCCATGTCACCAGCGTGGGCGCCGATGGCGAGGATCGTCTTCGCTGGAGCTTTCGTCAGAGCTGTCGTCTGTTGCGCGTGAATCCCCGGCGTCGCGCAAAGGACGCTAACGACGACAACCAATGAAAGAGACCCGAGCCGGACAGTCATCGGCTCAAATGTGGGTCCCGGAGAGAGCCCGTGCAAAAAATTGATATGCGGCCGCGAGATGCGGTCGCCGGATGTACTCGCTACCCAATCGCCGGCCACCGTCCAGCGCCAGCACCACAAGTCGCGACGCAATTCGACGGATCTCGGGATCAGCCAGCCCGAGTCGCCCCGCGCGCTCGAGCAACTTCTCGCTGGGCGCGCCGATCAATTCGACCGCCTGGTGGGCGCTCTCTTCGTCGTAGACGAGGCTGGTGACGAACACCACCGGGGCGGCCAGCGCAGCGGGCTCGATCGTGTCGGCCGATCTCAGCTCGAAGAACTCCTTCGGACGCACCTCCGGAAAGAGTGTGGAGAGATGAAACAGCCAGTCTTCCCTGTTCACAGCCGGCTCATTGATCCATTCGCGAAATGGGCGATACGCTGACCCATCGCCGCCGCGCATGGCAATCGCATCGAGCGCGAAACGCAGGTATCGCTCGACGTGCGCCGCTTCGTCGTAAATGATGCCCGTTCGCGAGGGATCGAGAGTCCTCCAGAGTTGAGCGCGATAGCTTGCCCATCCCGTCGGCCTGTGCTCGTATTGCCGCGAGTTCGCGAAAAGCGCGACCACGATTGGCGCGAGGCCGTTGAGGAGCCGCCACCTGGATTTCGGATCCTCCCCTCGCTCGATATTCATCTGGAGCGCCGCGGTCTGTCGCATCATCTGGACACCCGACGGGCCGATGGAATCGAAGTAGCGCGTCATGCCGGTGTAACGCTCGCGGTGAAGCTGGAGCGGAACCGAATCGATGGCGTTGAAGGGGTCGACTCCCAATGCGAGGAGCTCGATTCCTGCATTCGACATTGCATCGCGCAGCATCTTCACCAGACTCTGCGTCGAGTCGATGCCCTCTGACGCAGACGGCTGGGGAGCAGTGCTGATCTCAATCTGTCCACCCGGCTCGAATGAGATGTACGCTCCATCCGGCAGTCTCCACGATGGCGGATCGCCGTCGTTCGACTGTTCACGCCAGCCTTCGCGTCGCCCCAACTGTGACAACACTTCGGCCGTCGATACGCGTCCATCGCCGGTGGCGAGTGCGCGTGTCCGGGTTGTTTTATAAACTGGAATGAGCTCCAGCTCCAGGCCGATCGCATAAGGGTTCGCGGATCTGGTCGGAGCGAACAATCGCTGCCGGACATCCTCCAACAGCTCCGCCTCTGAGAGGCTCACGAGGGTGGCTCAGCCCTCCACGCGGGCAAGCGCCAGAGCGAAAGAGGCATCGTCGGCCGGCAACCACTGCTCGATCGAGAGACCCGACGCCGAGAGCATATCCTCCAGAATCGGGCGGTCGTATTTGTAGCTCAGCTCGGTCCGGATGCTTTCTCCCTTCACGAAAGAGATCTCGCCGATCTCCGGGATTGTCACATTGTGCGCGGTGCGGGCGACCAGGTGCATCTCCACCCGGTGGTTCTCGCTACTATAAAATGCGCGGTGCTGGTAGTCGCTTACAGGAAAATTCGCACCGAGCTCGCGGTTGAGGCGTTCGAGAATATTGAGGTTGAAAGCGGCGGTCACGCCACTGGAATCGTTGTACGCCCGATTGATGATCGCCGGATCCTTGATCAGATCCGCGCCCAACAGGAAGCGATCGCTCGTTCCCATCTCGCCCGCGATGTGGGACAGCAATTGGATCGCCTCGTCGCGCGGAAAGTTTCCGATCGTACTGCCGAGGAAAGCGACCAGCGTCGGACTCGCGACCGGCGGAAGCGCGAAAGGCTCGGTGATATCGGATACCACCGGTATCACTTGAACGTCCACGTAATCGCCGCGCAGCTGAACGGCCGCTGCTTCCAGGAACTCCTTGCTGACGTCGACTGGTACGTAACACTCAGCACATCCATTCGAGCGCATCTCGTCCAGGATGATGCGCGTCTTGGTCGCGCTGCCGGCGCCAAGCTCGACGAGAGAACACGGCCGCACGGCCGCGATGATCTCGGCGATCCGCTGCTCCAGCAGCGTTCTCTCCGCGCGGGTCAGATAATACTCCGGAAGCTGAGTGATCTCCTCAAACAGCTCGGAGCCACGCTCGTCGTAGAAGTATTTGGGCGACAGCTGCTTGGGTGATCTCGTCAAGCCCTGGCGGACGTCGCGCACCATCTGCTGTCTGGAGCGGTGCACTGTATAGGGCGGTGTGACTCCGCCGACAACGGAACCACGATTGCCGTTTTTCATGCGTCCTGCGCGCAACGAAAGCCGCTGAAGATCTGCCGTCTGATCGGGTAATCCCAATTTCTGAAAGTGTTGCGGATGGCACCCGGCCGGGTTGCCCACGAGCCGCCTCTCAGGACTTTGTACTCGGAACCGAAAAACTCCTCCGAGTATTCCTTGTACGGGAAGCTCTTGAAGCCAGGATAGGCGTTGAAGTCGCTCGATGTCCATTCCCATACGTCACCGATCATCCCACAGCAGCCGAGTGGGGAGACGTTTCGACGGAAGGCATCGATCGGCGCGGTGCCGAAGGCAAGTTGGTCGATATTCGCGGAGTGCGAGTCGGCTTTGGAATCGCCCCACGGGAATTTCTGGGCGTGGTGTGTCGACGGGTTCCAGGAAGCCGCGACCTCCCACTCGAATTCAGTCGGGAGCCGCTTGCCCGCCCAGGCCGCGAACGCTTCAGCCTCGTAATAGCAGACGTGACACACAGGGTGCGTGGCATCGACCGGATGTGTGAGGTCCATCGATCGTGTAACCCATCCGTCGCCCGAAGGGCTCCAGTACTTGGGAGCCACTGCCCCGGTTTCCGCCAGCCACCGCCGGCCGCCACTGGACCAGAACTCTTTTCGCTCGTACCCGCCGTCGCTCATGAATTCCATGTACTGCCAGTTAGCCACGGGAAAACGATCGATCATAAACGGAGGCAGATCGATCGCATGCTCCGGTCGCTCGTTGTCGTAAGCTTCACTCCGGTCCTGTGTCCCGATCGAGACTCGCCCACCGCCGAATGACACGAGCTCGGGCCACGCGGTTGTGCGCGTCGCGAAAGAGACTTTTCGCGGGGCGTGATACGGCTCGCCCCTCTTCAGCTGCAAGGTCTGAAGAATCGTTTCGTTGTGCTGATACTCGTGCTGAAGGACCATGTTGTAGACATACCCCTCCCGCAACAGCGGATTCTCGTCGTTGAATTCCACGGACTCGAGGCACTTGAGCACGCGGCCGCGAATCTCCCGGAGGCGTTCCACCATTTCGGCCAGAGTCGGAAGCGCGAGCGAGGCGCGAGTTGCGCGAGGATGCTCGAACGGGTTGTAGAGTCCAGGCATCTCGGTGAACTTGATTGGGCCATCGAGATTCTGTGTGAGCCAGAGCTCCTCAAAGTGCGCAATGTGGCCAACGTCCCAGATGATGGGACTCATTAGCGGATCGTGCTGCTGATGCAGGTCCTCGTCGGAAAGCCCCGATATGAGCAGGAGCGTCCTTTCGCGCGCCTCGCTAAGGAGGTTCGCGATCTCCTGCTTTGAAGGAGGAGCAGGAGAGGGGGAGGGTTCGGGTATTGTGTGTCGGGATCCAGTCATGGAAGGAGAAACGCGGTCGGGCAATCAAATGCAATGTTACCGCAGGACCCGAAACTTGCCAGCCGAAAGCACGTGCGGATATTCTGCCGCGCCGTCCCCGGGTTCCCGATCTTCAACTCCAACAGCTACTTACGGCGCCCGTCGATGAAGCGCTACACTCCTGACATACCGCCTGCATCCGGGACACATGCCAATGGCCGAACAGAGAATCGCACTCGTAACGGGCGGCAACCGCGGAATTGGGCTGGAGGTCTGCCGCCAGCTCGCGGGGCTCGGCATCAGGGTAATCCTGGGATCACGTGATGCGGCGAGGGGAGTTGCCGCCGCTGGAGAGCTGGTCGCCGAGCGATTGCCGGTTGAAACGCGTCAGCTCGATGTTGCAAGCGCGAAGAGCATCAGCGAATGCATGAACTGGGTGCGTCGCGATGTGGGACGTCTCGACATCCTGGTGAACAATGCCGGGATCATGATCGAGGAGGGCGACGCCGATCCCATGGAAGAAATCGAGATCATTCGCGAAACGATGCAGACCAATGTCTATGGCCCATTTCTACTTTCCCGCCTCGCCATACCCATCATGAAGAGCCGTCGCTACGGGCGAATCGTCAATCTCTCGAGCGGTATGGGCTCGTTAGCAGAAATGGGCGCCGGATTCATCGCCTACCGGTTGTCGAAAGCGGGGATCAATGTAGTGACTCGAGTGACGGCAGCAGAAACTGAAGGGATGGGGATCCTGGTAAACTCGGTTGACCCCGGCTGGGTACAGACGGGCATGGGAGGACGCGGTGCCACGCGAACTGTTAAGAAAGGTGCCGAGACTGTCGTATGGCTCGCGACTGCTCCTGACAACGGTCCAACGGGCGCCTTCTTCCGCGATCGCAAAGCGACAGCGTGGTAGAATTGCACTCGCCAATGTTCGCGAATAGGTTTTCGATCACCGCGTAACATGGCGAACCCCACAGTTGCACTCAGTCCCCCGGGACGTCACAGCCCGCTGATCGGTTTCTTCGAGCGGGTGCCCATCATAGCAGGTAGCGCTGTAGCCATCATCGGCGCCGTGGCGCTGGCGGGCTGGGCTCTGAATCTTCCTTTCGTCACGACAATAACGACCGGCGGATATCCGATACTTCCGCTGATGGCGGTTTGCTTCGTTCTGGCCGGCGGCGCGCTGACGATGTCTGTGCGCCCGCATCGAACTGCAACTCTGGACGCGGTTCAGCAAACCCTCGCCGCGCTCGTCGCCACGATCGCCGGGCTCACGCTCTACGAATACCTTCGCGGCAGCGATTCCGGGTTCGACCTGCTGCTCTTCGGAGACAGAATCAAGCAGGTCTCCAACCATCCTCCCGGCCGCATCGCGATAAACAGCGCCGGCAGCATGCTGCTCTTCGCGCTCGCGCTTCTCTCGATCCCCCACGATCAACGAAGGCATGATCTGCGCGCGCAGATGTTCGCCACGCCGGCCCTCCTGATCGCTCTGCTCGCGATCCTCGGATATCTCTTCGGCGTCAAGGGCATGTACAGCCTGTCCCAGTCATCGGGCATGGCGCTGTGGACGGCGGTCGGGCAGCTGATACTCGGAATCGGAATTCTCGTCGCGGTGCGAGACCGCGGTGTCGCGCTGCTGTTGCTGGACGACGGCCCTGCGGGCGTGCTCACGCGGAGACTCTTGCCCGCCGCGCTGCTCGCGCCGATCCTGCTCGGCGTCATCAGAATACTCGGCGAGTCTTCCGGATTTTACGAGACCGAATTCGGCGTATCGCTGTTCGCGGTTGCCAGCATTCTCACGTTCGTGGGGCTGGTGCTCTGGTCAGCGCGCGTACTCCGCAACACCGACAAGGAGCGTGTCGATCTGCTCGCGCTCGAGAAGGAGGCGCGCGCTCACGCGGAGAGGGCGCGGAGCGAGGCCGAAACCGCGCGCGCGGAGGCCGAGCGTGCGAACAACAGCAAGACGGATTTTCTCGCCGTGATGTCGCACGAGCTGCGCACTCCCCTCACCGCGATCATGGGATATGAGGAGCTCCTTTCCGACGGCATCACGGGACCCGTGACGGAGCTCCAGCGGCAGCAGCTCGGAAGAATCAACGCCAGCGCGCGCCATCTGCTCGGCCTCATCGACGAGATTCTCACCTTTGCCAGAGTGGATATCGGGCGCGAGCGGGTAAGGTATGAGTCGATGTCGTGCAACCATACGCTCGCCGACGCAGCCGCGCTCGTGGAGCCCATGGCTGCCGCGAAAAACATCGACTTCATCGTCGAGCTGCTCGACGAGGATCAGGCGATCCAGACGGACGGCACGAAACTGCGGCAGATGCTCGTGAACCTTCTCTCCAACGGAATCAAGTTTACGGATAGAGGTGAAGTCCGGGTCGGTCTGTCGGTCCGCAGCGGAACTCTGGAAGTGAGCATAGCGGACACCGGTGTCGGGATTCCGGCCGAGAATATCGAGGAAGTATTCGAGCCGTTCTGGCAAGCCGAGCAGACCGCCACCAGGAAAACCGGCGGTACAGGATTGGGGTTGAGTGTCACGCGCAAGCTTGCGCGTCTGCTCGGCGGTGATGTAACCGTCGCGAGCAGGGTGGGAGTGGGCACGACTTTTCTGTTGACGCTACCGATGAAGGCGCCGGTGGGCGAGACGATTAGGCGCCGCGACACGCCAACGACACCAACCAATCCAGTTCCCGCGCTTCACGTCTAGCTCGACCGCTTCCCTCCCAGTGCGTTCATCAGCGGAGCAATCTCGTCGCACAGTTCTCGCGCCAGAAAACCCATCGGACCTATTCGCCGCTTGAGCCGGTTTCCGGCGGCGCCGTGCAGATACACTGCCCAGACCGCCGCCTGGTCGAGCGTCGCACCACGAGCGAGCAGCCCGACGATTGCGCCTGCGAGAACGTCGCCCGAGCCGGAGGTCGCGAGCCCGACTTCGCCCTCGGTGTATCGAAACACCTCACCGTAGGGCGTGGTGATGAGCGTCTCGGCGCCCTTGAGAGCGACAACGACGTTTAGATCCTTCGCGACACTCATTGCCACGCCAAGCGGATCTGCCTCGACGCTAGCCGTCTTGTCACCCGTGATCTTTGCCATCTCAGCAATGTTCGGTGTGAGGATGACACGGGTTTCCTCTATGAATCGGTAACGCCCGTCGCGCAGCGCGCTCAAGGCAAGGGCGTCGATCACGATCGGCTTGTCGGCGACTCGACGAATGGCTTCGTCCATGAAGCTCCGAATCGCATCCGCGTTCAGCATCCCCGGACCGATGAGAATTGCGTCCGCGCCCAAGGCGTAATCGGCCGCACGGCTTCCCGATTTCCGGTCGAGGAATCCATCGCCCGATTCCGGAAGCGAGAAAACGCGCGCTTCCGGAAGGGCGACACCAAGCGAAGTAGCGGCGCTCCGCGGACCCGCGAGCTGGAGCTTGCCCGCGCCCACACGAAGCGCGGCTACCCCGGCGAGAAGAAGCGCCCCGGGGACCTCGGCTGCGCCGCCAATCACCATTGCGACGCCTCGATCTTCCTTGTCCGCCGACGAGCCAGGGTGCGGCAACTGCCACCGCCGGAGAAGCGGCGCAGTGATGGCAATCGGCCTCTTGCTAGCGCGCGCCAAACGTTGCGTCCGGCTCCGAGGTCACGGGAGCGCCGGCTTGCTCGAGGGGCGCAACGAAGTTGTAGAACTTGAGACGCACGTTACCGCGGGGTCCGAGAGTCTCATCGTGCTCGTAGAGAGTCACGGAACAGTTTGCGATTTCCGCCTTCTTGTCAATGGCGAGCACTTCTGTCTCAGTGAGGTGCTCGAGTATGTAGCGCATGCAGAGCACGACCACCGCGTGACCAACGATGAGGACGCGCTGACCGCGATAATCGCGCGTGATCATCTCGGTTGCGCTGCGCAGCCGGAGGATGACATCGCACCAGCTTTCTCCTCCGGGTGGACGGTGGTAGAACTTTCCGAGCAGGCGGCGGTGCTCAGCCTGCTCGGGGAACTGCTCCTGGACTCCGATGTGAGTCAGCCGGTCCAGAATTCCAAACTCTTTCTCGCGGAATCGCTCGTCGACGAGAAATGAGTAGGAATCTTCAGGGATTCCCGCGGTCTTGATGATGAGGCCGGCGGTGTGGCGTGCGCGAAGATACGG
>WNGI01000392.1_pt1 | contig 31796 bp, 33 predicted proteins | sample 5400621 | NCBI WGS metagenome assembly WNGI01 (sample SAMN13153374, study PRJNA577476) | soil metagenome | isolation source: 20 cm soil or saprolite under Garry oak tree replicate 1 | place: USA:California | collected 2016-06-15
CGTGGTGCCTTTATTCACGAACGCGCCGAGCCGCGAGACGTCGATGAGCTCGGCGTACTCGACGCCCTGCCCGAATGTGCCCGAAGCCGTCATCACCGGGTTCTTCAAACGAAGACCGCGCGCCACCTCAACATGAAGGTCCACGCCGAGTTCGGGATACGACTTGGGCGCGACGTGAGCGTCGTCTGAGCGAGCGGCCCCTGACGAACCGTCCAGAGCGATCCCCCGAGGGGCCGAGCGAGGACGACGCTCGCGGCGCGCCTCGTCTACGCGATGCGGCGCGTCCGGGTCGAGCGCGCCGCGGAGCTTGTCACCGAGCTCAGTCGGCGCACGGTCGTCATCTGGTTGACCAGTTGCCGCTTCGGCGGTCGAGGCGTCATCGAGTTCGGCGAGCTCAACGACGTCCTCTTCAGCTTCGCCGTCGGCGGCATCTTCAAGAGACTCCTCGATGGATTTGCTCACATCGATCGGGCGCTCGACCTTCTTGCGAAAGCGCCTCCACGGCATCAGGCGAGAACTCCAACGGTCGCGGGCTCGCCCTGGTCGAAGGCGACATCGCCGAGACCGAAGACTGGTCCCTCTCGACAGACTCGCGCGTTGCCGTCCGCCGTGACGATCACGCAGGCGCGGCAAACGCCCATCGCGCAGCCCATGTGCTGCTCCACGGCGATCTGCGTCTCGAGGAGCGCGGTGCGGCCGGGATATGTCCCGGCGGCGCGCTCGGCTTCCTCGCGCAGGCGTCCGAGAGCGGCGAGCATCGGCCACGGTCCGCACGCGCATACCTGATCAGCCCACTCCAGGAGCGGATCGATCGCGTCGGTCACTCGCCCTTTGATCCCGAACGAACCGTCCTCGGTGGTGGTGACGTACTCGACCGTCGCGGGAAGGCGATCGCTCGGCCAGAGATGCGCGACCGAGCGACCACCCATGAGCAGCGTGACGTTGCGCCGTCCAGACTCCTGCTCGGCCAGCACGCGCATCGGCGCGATACCGGTACCGCCCGCGACGAGCAGCAGATTCCTCGTCGAGCGCTTGATCACGAACGACGACCCGAGCGGGCCAAGCAGATCGAGCCGATCCCCCTCCCGCCGCGATCCGATCCATTCGCCACCCGCGCCCAGCGCCTTGACGATCAGCTCGATCTCGCCCGCCGAGCGGTCGATGCGATTGAACGAATACGGGCGGCGCAGGAGCGGATCGAACGAGGGACCAGGGCGGATGTGCACGAACTGGCCGGCGCGCGCCTGGCCCGCGATCCCTGGCGCGGCGACGCGCAGGACCGTGCCGAGCTGACCGATCTCGGCACTCGCGATGACCCGTCCATCCTCGAGGATCACAGCGGAACCCCGACGGCGAAGGTATATCCATCCGGGTCCTCGAGCACGCAGTCACGCCAGCCGTGCGGCCAGTCGCGGACCGGCACCAGCACGGTGAATCCGCCGTCCCGGGCGCGCTTTTCGGCCGCGTCCGGATCGAGCCCGAGGATGCGGATCTCCGCGCCAAGACCCCGACGCGAATTCTCGCGGAGCCGGGCGGCCCATGGCATGCGCGCATAGGTGTGGTCCGCATGCAGCTGAAGCCGCACGTTCTCGCGCTCTAAGGCGGCGAAGTCGTCGTCCGAATAGAGGACCCGCAGATCAAGCACATTTGTATAGAAAGGGGTACTGCGTGCGACGTCGCGGACGATGAGGTTCACGCTGAGTCCCGAAAGCGTTCGGCCGTAGTCGGCTGCGCTCATCCAGGGTTCCGTCTTCCGCTTCTTCACACTAGTCCGCGGCGGTCGTTACCACCGGCTCCAGCGCGCGATACTCGGCGAGCGGCGCGACGTTCGTGGTGACGGCGCTCGCGCGGAGGGCCGTAACGACCGCGAGTGCGGTGTCGAGAGACGTGAGACACGGCACGCGCGCCTCGACCGCGGCGCGGCGAATGAGAAATCCGTCGCGGTCGACGGTCTTGCCGAGAGTCGGCGTGTTCACCACCGCCGCGCACTCGCCCGAGCGGATCAGCTTCAGGATGTCCTGACTTCCCTCGGCGAGCTTCTTGATCTCGGCCACGTCTATACCCAGAGAACGGATGAGCGCGGCGGTTCCGGACGTCGCAATAAGGTCGTAGCCGAGCCAGTGGAAGCCCTCGATGATCGGGACGACCTCGGGCTTGTCCTTGTCCGCGACGGTGACGAGTATTTTCCCGCTGCGCGCGGGCGCCAGACCCGCGGCGACGAGTGACTTCCAGAGGGCGGGCGCGAACGTCCGGTCGATCCCCATGACCTCGCCGGTGCTCTTCATCTCCGGACCGAGGTAGGTGTCGACGTCCAGCAGCTTCGCCATCGAGAAGACCGGTGCCTTCAGCGCTACGAATTCCCCGGTCGGCCATATCCCATCGGCGCGGGCGTACCCCTCGGCGGCGAGCGACGACCCGAGCGCGATGGCGACGGCGATCTTCACCAACGGAACCCCGGTCACCTTCGTGAGGAACGGCACCGTCCGGCTGGCGCGCGGATTCACTTCGAGCACCCAGACCCGTCCGTTCTCGACGATGAACTGGATGTTGAGAAGGCCCTTGACCGGCAGCGCCTGCGCGATGCGACGCGTCAGGGCGACGACCTCGTCGCGCTCCGCGGGGAGCAGGTTCTGCGCCGGATAGACGGCGTAGCTGTCGCCGGAGTGGACGCCGGCCCGCTCGATGTGCTCCATGATCCCGGCGACGAGCGTTTCCCTCCCGTCGGAGACCGCGTCGACCTCGACCTCCTTGCCGCGGAGATATTTGTCGACGAGCACGCGTCCTGTTCCGGCCTCGAGCGCCGAGCGGAAATACCGCTCGAGGTCCTCGGGGCCGTAGGCGATCTCCATGCCGCGGCCGCCAAGCACGTAGCTCGGCCGGACAAGCACGGGGTAGCCGACCTCCGCCGCGACCGCGAGCGCCTCCGCTGGCGACGAGGCGGTACCGCCCGGGGGCTGCGGGACCCCAAGTGCGTCCGCGAAGTCGTGGAAGCGCCGGCGGTCCTCGGCCAGCGCGATCGCGTCCGCGGACGTGCCGGCGATCTCGCCGCCGATCGCCGCGAGGCGATCCGCGAGATTCAGGGCAGTCTGGCCGCCGAACTGGGCAAGGACCGGTATCGGAGCGCCTTCGTTCTCGAGGACGGCGGCGATGGATTCCTCGTCGAGCGGATCGAAGTACAGGCGTGCGGATGCGTCGAAGTCCGTCGAGACCGTCTCTGGATTGCTGTTCACCATGATCGGAGCGACGCCGCGCTCGCGGAGCGCACTGGCGGATTGCACGCAGCAGCAATCGAACTCGATGCCCTGGCCGATGCGGATCGGCCCGCTGCCCAGGATCACGGCCTTCGGCCCGTCGAGAGGAGTGGCCTCGTTCTCCTGTTCGTACGTCGAGTAGAAGTACGGCGTCACCGCCTCGAACTCGGCCGCGCACGTATCGACCATCTTGTAAACGGGTCGGATCCCCCACTGCGTCCGGAGACGTCGCACGTCCGCGGGCAGCATCCCGGTGAGAGTCGCGATGTCTGCGTCGGCGAAACCCATTCGCTTCGCCGCACGGAGAAGCGCCGGCGTCGGTGTCCGCCCCTGCAGGTCGTCCTCGGCAAAGCGGACGATGCGCGCAATCTTGCGCAGGAACCAGCGATCGATACGCGTGCGCTCGTGTATGAGATCGATCAGGGCGCCTCGTCGCAGCGCCGCGAACAAACGCCAGAGCCGATCGTCGGTCGGCTGAGCCGAGAGGAACTCATCGACGAACCGCGTGGGGTCCGTGACCTCCACCCACGCAGGGGCTTCCCAGAGAAGACCCTGGCCCTTCACCTCGAGGGAACGCAGCGCCTTGAGCAGCGCCGCTTCGAACGACCGGTCGATGGCCATGACCTCGCCGGTCGCCTTCATCTGGGTGCCAAGCGTCCGATCCGCAGCCGCAAATTTGTCGAATGGCCACCGCGGGATCTTCACGACGACGTAGTCCAGCGCCGGCTCGAATGCGGCCGTTGTCTTTTTCGTCACCGCGTTCGGGATCTCGTGAAGCCGCTTGCCGATCGCAATCTTGGCCGCGACGCGCGCGATCGGGTATCCCGTCGCCTTTGAGGCGAGCGCGGAGCTCCGCGACACGCGCGGGTTCACCTCGATCACGAAGTACGGAACCTGCGCCTCGGGGTCGGCGGTCGGCGAGCGGTCGGGGTCAAGCGCGAACTGCACGTTGCAGCCGCCCTCGATCCCGAGAGCGCGGATGATCCGCAGGGCCGCCGAGCGGAGCATTTGATACTCCTTGTCGGTCAGCGTCTGTGACGGCGCCACGACGATGGAGTCACCGGTGTGCACGCCCATCGGATCGATGTTCTCCATGTTGCAGACGGTGATGCAGGTGCCGGCGCCATCACGCATCACCTCGTACTCGATCTCCTTCCATCCGAAGAGCGCTCGCTCGACGAGCACCTGGCCGATCGGAGAGGCCGCGACGCCGCTCGTGACGCGCGCGGTGAGCTCCTCGGCGTCGTTCGCCACGCCGCCGCCGGTGCCGCCAAGGGTGAAAGCGGGCCGGACGACGAGCGGATAGCCGACGCGCGTGGCGAAGGTCATCGCCTCCTCAACCGAGTGCGCCGTGATCGATTCCGGAACGGGCTCGCCGATCGAAAGAAGGAGCTGCTTGAACGCCTCGCGGTCCTCGGCCTGCTGGATCGCCGAGAGCGGCGTTCCGAGGAGACGCACGCCATAGCGCTCGAGTACCCCAGACTCGGCGAGCTGCACCGCGAGGTTGAGGCCGGTCTGCCCGCCGAGCGTCGCGAGCAGTCCGCTGGGGCGCTCCTTCTCGATGATCCGCTCGAGCACGTCGACGGTGAGCGGCTCGAGGTACGTGATGTCGGCAACGCCCGGGTCGGTCATGATCGTCGCGGGATTCGAGTTCACCAGGACGGTCTCGATACCCTCTTCGCGAAGCGCGCGGCAGGCCTGCGTCCCCGCGTAGTCGAACTCCGCCGCCTGGCCTATGAGGATCGGGCCGCTCCCGATGATCAGGACTTTCATACGTCGAGCCACCCGCCGCCCATGGGGATGCAGCCACCGCCGACGCGGACGGCGGTGATCGTGGGACCCGCGCGATCGACTTCGATCTCGAGGATGCTCGGACGGCCGATCTCGAAACCCTGCTCGCTGCGGATCCGCGTTGTCGGTGCCCCCTGCACTAGCTCGTGCGCCACGATGTACGCGCCAAGCGGTCCCTGGGCCGAGCCCGTCGCGGGATCCTCGCCGATGCCGAGACCCTGGTCGAACATGCGTCCGTGCACCTGCGAGCCGGAGCGCTCGGCGCTCATCGCGAATACGTAAACGTTCGCGTCGAGCCCGCTCGGACGGCGCGTCCGGCGGACGGCCTTGAGATTGGCGAGCGGGACGAATAGGTACGGAAGACCCGACGATCCCATCTGGATCGGCACGTCGCTACGCACTTCCTCGACGGCAAGGCCGAGCGCGTCGGCCGCCGCCTGCCGGCTGATGGTCGTACCGCTGAAGGTGGGCAGAGGCTGCTCCATCTGCACGAAGCCCTCACGCAGGCTTACGCGGATGACGCCGACGCCCTCCTCGAGGCGCAGAGCGCCGTCCTTACCTTCGGCCAGGACGTACGCGGTGCCGAGAGTCGGATGCCCGGCGAAGGGAAGCTCCGCGTCCGGCGTGAAGATGCGCACATGGTGGTCGGCCGAGGCGGAGCTTGGCGGGAATACGAAAGTCGTCTCCGAGAGATGTAGCTCCTTCGCGATGGCCTGCATCTTTGTGGCGTCAAGCTTCCCCGGATCGCGGAAGACCGCGAGGGGATTGCCGCCGAACGCCTTGTCGGTGAAGACGTCGACGAGCTGGTAGTCGTAGCGCGTCACTTGCGTGAGACCGCGTCCCGCACGTCGTCGAGGAAAGTGTCGAAGACCGGCTCGTTGTCCTTCGGCCCGGGGGCGCCCTCGGGGTGGTACTGATAGGTCCGGATCGGAAGGCGCTCGTGCGCGAGACCCTCGACCGATCCGTCGTTCAAGTTTCGTGACGACACGACGAATCCGGAATCGGACGGGATCGAGGCCTCGTCCACCTGAAACTCATGGTTCTGGCTCGTGATCGCGACGCGACCGGTGCGAAGATCCTGCACCGGATGGTTCGCGCCGTGATGGCCGAACGGCAGTCGTGACGTCGTCGCGCCGATCGCGCGACCGACCAGCTGATGACCGAGGCAGATTCCGATGATCGGGAGGGCGCGGTTCATGCCACGCGATGCGGCTGCCTCCACGAGCGTGCGGGTCGCGGCGGCGATGAGCGGGATCGCGGCGGGGTCGCCAGGACCATTCGAGATGACAATTCCGTCCGGCGACCACGAGAGGATCTCGCGGGCGAGCGCCGTCGCCGGGAAGACCTTGACCGTGGCGCCTTTCTGCACGAGGCAGCGGATCTGGTTCTCCTTCACTCCCGTGTCGAGGAGCGCGACCTTCGGACCGCTGCCGACCTGGCGCTCGAGCCCGGTGGATTCGACGACGAGCGGTTTCGCCGCAAGTGGCTGGATCGATCGCGCGGTGGCCACGGCCTCGCGTGCGATGTCCTCGCTCTGCGAACGGTGCGGCGGTACCTGCAGGATCGCGCCGCGCAGCGTTCCCTTCGCGCGGAGGCGACGGACCAGAGCGCGCGTGTCGATCCCCGCGAGTCCGGGCACGCCGTACGAGCGTAGATAAGCCTCGAGATCGACCGTCCCTTCCCGACACGTGCCGACGAGCTCGCGCACGATGAGTCCCTCGACCCAGGGACGCCGGCTCTCCGCGGCCCGCTCAAACGTTCCGTAGTTCCCGATGAGCGGATAGGTCAGGACGACGATCTGACCGTTGTACGAGGCGTCGGACGCGATCTCCTGGTACCCGGTCATCGCCGTGTTGAACACGACCTCGCCCGACGCCGACTGGCCGTCGCCGAAGGCCTCTCCCCACCACGTCGAGCCGTCTTCCAACCCGAGAACCGCCGCCCTGGTCATAGTTGCATAACTATACGTTTCCGGTGCATAAAGATGCAATTGCCCTTCGAGCTCAGCGACGGCTGATCGCTTCGGCGACACGCTGCCCTCCTCGCCCTTTCGTCACACCGATACCAGCGATGTCGACCCTTCCGATCAAAGACCGCCCCATGAGCGGAGTGTTCTTCCCGAGCGAAAAGAACGATTCGGGCGCGACGACCCATTCCGCTTCGGTGTCGATCGTGAGGTGGTCTCCTTCCGGTAACGTGATCCCGAGGACCCGCGCTGGTCCGGTGGTCAAAGCGGCGATGACCGTCGGGAGTGCGGCCCAGCCCGCGCGCACGCCACCGAGCACCAGGGGGACAGCGGTTTCGAGGCCGGAGATGCCGTACGCCGCTTGATCGAACTCAACGTCTTTCTTTGTCGAGGCGTGCGGGGCGTGATCGGTAGCGATCGCGTCGACCGTTCCGTCCGCTAGTCCTGCCCAGAGCGCGCGAACGTCGGCGCGCGCGCGGAGCGGCGGGTTGACCTTGGTCGATGAGTCGTATGGGACGGCGCGCAGTGCTTCGTCCTCGACTTCCCATGCGAACGCGCGAGAACCCGCGACCCATTCATCGGTCATCGCGAGGTGATGTGGCGTGACATCGCAGGTAACAGGCACGCCATCGGCCTTGGCGCGTCGCACGAGATCGATCGATCCGGCCGTGGAAAGATGCGTCAGATGCAAGCGCGCTCCGGTCATCCGCGCGAGCGCGATGTCACGCGCGACGGCGCTCTCCTCCGCGGCGGCGGGCATGCCCGGAAGCCCGAGGCGCGCGGAAACCGAGCCCTCGTGCATGACGCCCTTCGCCGACAGCGAAAGATCCTGCGGATGCTCGATGACCACCCGTCCGGCAGAGCGTGAGTACTCGAGCGCGCTACGGAAGAGACGAGCGTCGTCCACGGGGTTGCCGTCGTCGGAGAAGGCGACCGCGCCGGCCTCGGCGAGCTCGACGAGATCCGCGAGCTCCTTGCCTTTGCGGCCTCGGGTGATCGACGCGATCGGCCAAACCCGCGCGCCCTCGGCCCAGCCTGGCGCGCGAGAGTAGATCTCCTTCACGAGCGCGGGCGTGTCGATCGCGGGCTCCGTGTTCGGCATCGCGCAGACGGTCGTGAATCCGCCATGTAGCGCGGCGTGGGTGCCGGTCGCGAGCGTTTCCGATTCTTCGAATCCCGGTTCGCGGAGATGCGCATGGAGATCTATGAACCCGGGTACCTCGATGTATCGGCCCTCGAGCTTCATGCGCGCTCCTCGACCGGTGTGGCCGTGCCCGCTCCGGCGAGCAGGTACAGGAGCGCCATCCGCACGGCGACGCCGTTCGTGACCTGTGTCTCGATGAGCGAACGCGCTCCGTGCGCGACGGCCGCATCGATCTCGACCCCTTCGTTCATCGGGCCGGGGTGCATGACCGGCGCGCCAGGACGCATACGCGCAACTCGATCGGCGGTGAGACCCCACACGCGCGAGTACTCGCGAAGCGACGGCAGGAGTCCCGATTCCTGGCGCTCGCGCTGGAGTCGTAGAGCGATCACCGCGTCGGCGCCGTCCAGCGCCCGGTCGAGGTCGGACTCGTACGCCACGCCCGGCGGGAGCAGCCCGCATCGCCAGGCGGAGGGAATCAGCGTTGGGGGCCCTGAGAGCGTGATCCGCGCGCCGAGCGGCAGCAGCGTGTTGATATCCGAGCGCGCAACGCGGCTGTGCAGAACATCGCCCACGATCACGACGCGCTTGCCTCCGAGGTCGCCGAGCGCATCTCTGAGGGTGTACGCGTCGAGAAGTCCCTGCGTGGGGTGCGCGTGCCAGCCGTCACCAGCATTTATCACGGCGGCGTCCGTCCGCTCCGCGACGAAGTACGGGGCGCCCGACGATGCGTGTCGCATCACGACGACGTCGCCACCGAGCGCCTGCAAAGTGCGCACCGTGTCGTAGAGCGACTCGCCCTTCTCGACGGACGATCCGCTCGCCGTGATGTTCGTCACGTCGGCGGAGAGCGCTTTGGCTGCGAGCTCGAACGAGACGCGCGTGCGAGTCGACGCCTCGGCGAAGAAGAGGATGACCGTGCGTCCCCGGAGTGGCGGCGCGCGCCGTATGGGCCGCCGAAGGATCTCGTTCATGGCCCGCGTCTGATCGAGGACGGTCTCGATCTCCTCACGGGACCAGTCATCGGTGTCGAGTACGTGACGCCGACTCCATTTCATGCCGGCACCCTCGTGACGACCTCTACCTCGTCGCGACCGTCAACCTCGGAAAGATGCACGCGCACGTCGTCGCCGGGAGCAGTCGGCACGTTCTTGCCGACGAAGTCGGCGCGGATGGGAAGCTCGCGATGGCCGCGGTCGACAAGTACCGCGAGGCGTATCGCGCGCGGACGTCCGTAGTCGACCAGGGCGTCCATCGCTGCTCGGATCGTTCGGCCGGTGAAGAGCACGTCGTCGACGAGGACGACGACACGGCCGTCGACCGAGAACGGGATCTCCGACTCGCGCACCACCGGCGCGTAGCCGATGCGCGTCAGATCATCGCGATAGAGCGTGATGTCGATCGCGCCGAGCGGGACGTCCATACCCTCGTTCGCTCGGATCGCCAACTGAATGCGGGCGGCGAGCGCGTCGCCGCGCGCGCGGATACCAATGATGGCGAGAGCGGAGAGGTCGCGATCGCGCTCCACGATCTCATGCGCGATCCGCGTGATGGCCCGGCGGACGTCGTCCGCCGCGAGCAGCGTGGTCGTCTGGCGCTCCTTCCCGGCCTCACAGGACCGGTCCTTAAAGGTGGTGGCGCTCGATCAAGTATAGGCGTCTAGTCGGGGAACGCTTCCGGCGTCCGCGAATACGTGAAGAAACGATCCGCGTCGAGGCGCACGTACACGCCGCGGTCGCTCCAATCGAACGCGCTGCTTCCGTAGTGGTCACGAAACACTGAGTCGATCTCCACGACGTCGGGATGTCCGGCGTACATGAGCTCGGCATGACCGTGCGCATTGACGAGAAAGCGCTCCCCATCGAAGTACGCGATGCTCGCGCGCGGCCGCTTGCGCAGGCCGCGGATGCGTACGGCGTCACCACCCGAGCTAAAGAAGAACTTTCCGTGAAGAAACCAGCCGTCCATTGGACCGACCATTGGGTCGCCATTCGGCGCCGGGGCCGCGACGGCGATGGTCCGCATGCCTCCGAGGAGCTTGATTACTTGACTGGCGGACAGCGCGTACTTCTCTGGATGGATGATCCCTCGCATGTGGGGCCGCGTTCGTGCGTGACTCTGGTCGATGAGCATTTGAAGGTCTCGACGTTCCTGCGGCGTCTCGCGCACGGCCAGAAACTCTAGGCCCTGGTCCGCATGAAACCGCATTGCGGGACCTTTGGCACGCAACCGGCGGTAGGGTAGGTCGACAGTGCGGATCCTCCTCGCAGCCCTCTGCGTCGTCCTTTTTGGCGTCGTCGCCGTCACCGCATCGGGCTCCTCGATCGAGGTGGCAAGACCGGCGGTCGCGCCGCGCTATACGCCGATGCCTGCCGTCCCGACAATCGCGCGCGACGTCGGCGAGCGCAGCGCTCGCACGTACGTCCGCCTGTGGGGCATGTTCGCGACGCCGATCGAGGGAGGCGACGTCCCGGAGGATCCCGAGCTCCTCCCCGGTGCGCCGCGGGACTATCGCGCGGGCGTCCACGAGGGGATCGACTTCCCCGCCCCGACCGGAACTCCAGTTCTGGCGGCCGCCAGCGGAACCGTCGTGCGCGTCGACGTGAGCTTCCTCGATTGGGCACGCGAGCAGCAGGAGATCGCGCTCTACGAGGCGCTGACACTCGGCTACACACCGGCCGCGACTCTCGACCGCATCCGCGGACGCCAGGTCTGGATCGACCACGGGAAGGGCGTGATCACGCGCTACGCGCACCTCTCGACGGTCGAGCCGCTCGTCGTGGGAGAGAAGATCGAGGCGGGAGCGCTACTGGGTGAAGTCGGAAGCTCGGGCTACCCGCAGGGCGGGCCGCATCTGCACTTCGAGGTACGGGTGGGCGATGACTTCTATGGGGATGGCCTCAGTGGAGACGCGCTCGTCCGCGCGGTGTCTCGCCTCTTCCGCTAAGACGCGACCGCGTCGCCGTCGAGATAACACCCGGGACAAAGGCTCTGCTTATCGGTCTGACTCAGGTAACCCGTCGCGCCGCAACGGTCGCACCGGCCCTCAACAGGCTTCACGCCGGCGACTCGGTCGGCGAGACGCAGCCACCCTGTAACCATGCGTGCCGACTCGTTATCGACCATGGGTTTAGCGCTGCCGCAAATAGGATGCCAGCTCGTCTACTTGGAAAGCCCTCTGCTCGCGGCGTTACCGGGTCGTTACCGCAGGCCTGTCCGCCGCGCCCGCAGCGCGGCTTCAAGAACGACCTCGACCGACTCGGAAGAGAGCGGCGCGGGAAGGGTTCGGAAGACGCCGATCTCGGCGACCTTGTCCTTTTCAGGTGAGTCGTACCACCACGAGAGGTGACTCACTTCGCACATGTAGACGTACGCCGTCGTGCTCTTCGGTGTTTGGTAACGGATGGCGCCGAGGAGGTCAAGACGCGGTGGAACGATTCGCGCCGACTCCCAGAGCTCGCGCTTTGCCACCTCGAGGATGGTCTCGCCGGCTTTACGGCCGCTCGTGGGAAAGTGCCACCCCGCCGCGTCGGGTTTGCGGATCCAGACGGTGAGCTCGCCATAGAAAGGGATGACCATCGCGAGCTGCGCCGACGCGGGCGGGTACTCCCGGAAGGTGTTGTCTCGCCGAGATACGAATGAGTGTTCGGCCACTTTGTCGCACACTATGCAAGGGACAAAGCGAGCGTCAATAGCGCGAAGGGTTCTGATTCCGGCTAGACGCGAAGGGCCGCGGCTAAACGGAACGGATCTGCTGCCACCACGCTCGCCGCGTACAGCTCCATGCCGCCGATATCGCTTGTCCTGTTCGCCGGGTCGCCGCGGTCCACCAGGCGGGCGTGGGGCGGGAAGCGACGCCAGTCGTTTCCGTCCGCGCTGAGCGGCGGCAGCAGCAGCGCGAGGTTGTAGGCGACGACACCCTGTTTTCGGTACGCCGCGATGACCCCGGCGATGCCCGCGGCAAGTGAGGTTTCGTCCTCTCCCGGGCGGCCGAGGATCATGACCTCGCTCTCTTTGATGGGGGCAAGCGCTGCAAAGACCCGCGCTCCGTCGCGCTCGTGCCCCAGACCGAGCGCGTCGTGTACGAGCCACAGATCATCGAAGTAATCGCGCCCGAACTGCTCGTCGTACTCGAGCGAGCGCCGGCGAAGCATCTCGACGCGGGGGTAATGCATCCCGCGAGTGACGGTCATCTGCGTGTGCCCGTGGACGATCGACCCGCCGGCCCGCCAAAGGCAGTTCCAGATCATGAAGTAGTACTTCGCGCTCGGATCCTCCTCGTTCGCGGCGAGCGCCCAGCGGCGAGAGGTGAGAAGGCGATCGCGGATGACCTCCGCATCCATCGGCGCGAGGGGGTCGTGCTCGTCGAAGACCAGGACCCCGTGATAGCCGTCGTATTTGGCGATGTTCGAAGCGGTGATCCCATGCTCTCCGCGGATCCGACCGAACGTGTCGGCCGGCGTTCCCGTCTCGGGATGGCAGAACGGATCGTTCCGGGATCGCTCGATCGTCTCGCGAACCTCGTCGGCGCCCTTCACTTCGACCGGTCTGCGGGCACGCAGATCGTTGAAGAGCGCTCCCTCGAGCATCACCATGTTGGTCACTCGAACGATCCGCTGCGACGTGACGGCGTCGACGGATCCGAACTGCTTGGTGATCCAATCGCGCATCTCAGCCGGCGGATCAAGCCGCCCGACGGTCGACGACACCGCGAAGATGCGCTCGGCGGCCGCGCGGGCCTCAGGAGGCAGTGCCGCAATCCGCTCCTCGAGCTCCGCGATGGATGGCCGCGTGTCCGTTGTCATGCCGCCCGCCGCGCCTTTGCCGCGGCCGCGTACATCTCGACATACCGCTTTGCCGCCGCCGGCCACGAGTGGTCCTCGCGCATCGCCCGGGTGCGCAGCTGTCGCCACGGCTCGCCGCCGGCCCTGTAGCGATGAAGGGCGCGAGCGATCGCGTCAGAGAACGCGGCCGCCTCGTACTTCGTGAACGAGAAGCCGTTGCCCCTCGGGTTGGCATCCACGTCCCGAACGGTGGTCGCGAGACCACCGACCGCGCGGACCACGGGGATCGTTCCGTAGCGGAGCGAGATGAGCTGGCCGAGACCGCACGGTTCGAAGCGCGACGGCATCAGGAAAAGGTCGGACCCCGCGTAGATCCGCTGCGCGAGCGCCGCATCGAAACCGAGGGTGAGCGCGAGTCGCCCTTTGCTTTTCGCGGCGAGGTCGCGCCACTTCTGCTCATACGCGGGATCGCCCGTTCCAAGGACGACCAGCTGCCCACCCTTCTCGAGAAGCCACGGCGCGACGGCGGTGAGAAGGTCCACGCCCTTCTGCTCGACGAGCCGGCCGATGACGCCGAAGACGGGCGCCGCCGCGTCGACATCGAGGCTCGTCTCCTTCTGGAGCGCCGACTTGTCGATCGCCTTCCCGCTCTGATCGTCGGCGTGATAGCGCGCCGCGATGTGCATGTCGTGCGCCGGGTCGAAGAACTTCGTGTCGATCCCGTTGGTGATCCCCCACAGATCAGCTCGCCGTTTCCGAAGGAGGCCGTCGAGCCGCTCTCCGAATTCAGGTGTGAGGATCTCCTCGGCGTAACGTTCGCTGACCGTCGACACGATGTCCGCCGTCGCGATCGCGCGAGCCATAAGGTTGGCCTCGCCTCGATCCTCGATCGGTAGGCGCGCTCGCGGAAGTCCAACCAGCTTCAGAACCTCGGCGCTCGTCCGTCCCTGGTACGCGAGGTTGTGGATCGTGAACACGGTCGCCGCTTTTCGCAGCTGACGGGCCCGCGCCGCGAGCGGGACGAGAAGCGCTGCATGCCAGTCATGCGCGTGCACGACATCCGGGGGAGTCGCGGCCAGATCTTCGAGGACGGCCCGGCAGAAGAGCGCATAGCGTTTCGCATCGTCGTCGTATCCGTAGACCTTGTCGCGTCCGATGCGCACGCTGCGCACGAACACGGTTCTAATCCCGTCGCCGGAGATCTCCGGATACTCGATGCGAGCGCGCGCCGCGCCGTACGGAATGGAGTGGGTCCGCGCGCCGGATGTCGAGATCCCGAACTTTTGTGCGTCTATCGAGCGGTGATACGGCATGTACACGGTGACGTCGTGTCCGAGCGAGGCAAGGGCCTGCGGCAGAGAGCCCGCGACGTCGGCAAGGCCGCCGACCTTGGCGTAGGGGGCGACCTCGGCGGCCGCGAACGAAATCCGCACGGACTGGGTACGGATGTTAGCGGCGTGTAAGGACTGGACGCTGACGCCACTAAGACGCCACGGTTTTGGAAACGGATGCGTTAGACCGGTGGTACCCAGGCCAGAGCGTTACAAGGAGGCGGACGAAGGTGAGGACGATGCGGCAGAAGCTCACGTTGGCGGTGGCGACAGGCATCGGAAGCGTCGGACTGTTCGGCGCGGCGGCCCTTGGCGCCTTTGGTACGGACGCCTCCACGACGGTCGTCTCGGCGATCGCGCCCGCGGCGTCGGCCGTGATGGGCGAGGACAAAGGCGGCGACCGCCTCAAGCAGCTCCTCGACGGTCTTGTCCAGAAGAGCGTTATCACGCAGGCCCAGGAAGATGCGATCCTCGCGGCGGCGAAGGACGCGACGACGGCGAAGGTGCGCACCGCCAACGTCGTACGCGACCTCCTCGGCGAGTCGGCGACGTATCTCGGGTTTACGCAGAAAGATCTCGTCGTGAAGCTTCCCGGTACGAGCCTCGGCAAGCTCGCCGATGCGACTCCGAACAAGAGCAAGGGCGGCTTGGTCGCCGCGCTCTCGACGGCCGCTAATGCGGACATCACCAAGGCTCTCACCGACCAGAAGATCACGGACCCGCAGGCCAAGACCCTGCGTGACGGCCTCGCTGCGGAGATCAACACCTTCGTCGATCGCACCTGGCCAACAAAGCCCGCGGGCGTGGCGCGAGCGGTCGTGCCGAATGTGAAGGCGTTCCTCGGTGACATGCTGCAGACCGCGCGGGACTACCTCGGTGGAGTCACGCTCAAGGACGTCACGACTGCGATGCGAAGCGGCAAGAGCCTCGCCGACATCGCGACCGACAAGGGCAAGAGCCGCGACGGTTTGGTGCAGGCCCTGACGACGGCCGCGAATACGCGGATCGACAAAGCGGTCGCCGACAGCAAGCTGACCGCGGAGCAAGCCGCGACACTAAAAACCAAGGTGGCCGCGGAGATCGCAACCTTCGTCGACCGCAAGACGCCGGCGAAAAGCACGACCGGCAACGGGACGACGACAAAGACCCCGTAACACGAGACCTCGCAGCGAAGTGACGCCGGGCGAGCTGCCCGGCGTCTTAGTTTCCGGTATCCGTTCGGTCGCGGCTCAAAACGCGTCTTTGCGATAGCCGTTGACGTAACGGGCTGGGCGTCGAGGGCGGAGAGCGGAATCATGTCGAACCCGCTCACACATGTCGCAACGCGAAGAGCCGGCGTTATAGTCGGCGCGCCAGCGAGAGCAACGGAGTTGGGAATGGAGCGGGTTCTACAGGGTCGCTACAAGATCGAGGAGCCGCTCGGTGTGGGTGGATCTTCTCAGGTTTACCTCGCCCGGGACCAGGCTCTGAATCGCGATGTAGCCCTCAAGGTCCTCGATCCCGCCGCCGCGGCCGACGGGAACCTCCGCAGGATGTTCGTGAAGGAAGCCCGCGCGCTCGCGCAGCTCTCGCACCCGAACATCGTCGCGGTCTACGACGTCGGCGAGGTCGACGATTCCCCGTTCATCGTGATGGAGTACCTGGCGGGCGGGTCGATGAAGGAGCGCATCGAGCAGGTCGGTCCGCTCAAGACCGGCGACGCTGTCCGTATCGCGATCGAAGTCGCAAACGGCCTCGCGTTCGCGCACTCGAAAGGGATCATCCACGCGGACCTCAAACCGGCCAACATCCTCTTCGACGCGAATGACACCGCGAAGATCTGTGACTTCGGCATCGCGCGAGCGCCTCAGGAGGATGCTGACACGCCGCAGCTGTACGCGACGGCGATGTACGTCGCCCCGGAGCGCGTCGAGGGAAAGAGCGCGACGGTCCAGTCGGACGTGTACGGCCTCGGCCTCGTCCTTTACGAGGGCCTCGTCGGCAATCCGCCGTTCACGAGCACCAATGCGGCGGTCTTGCTTCGCGACCACGTCGTCCGGCAGCCGGTCCCCCCAAGCCACCTCCGCCCGTCGCTTCCTCGCGAGCTCGACTCGATCGTTCTGAAGGCGCTCGCGAAACAGCCGAACCTTCGCTACCAGAAGGCGAGCGACTTCGCCACGGCCCTTCAGCGGATCGAGAACGTCGACAAGGAGCTCGCGACCACACGAATCGTGATGGCCGACCCGCTCGAGGACTTCGTGCCGAAGACCGAGCAGAGCCCCGTCGTCGCGCTGCTTTCGAACTACGGCCAGCCACTCCGCGGAGCGTTCTTCTCGCTCTGCGCCGCGCTCCCGGTGTTCGCGATGGCGCTGCTCACAGGGTTCGAGCTCATCGGAGCGCTGCTTGCGGCCGGCCTTGTCGCGGTGGTCGCATTCGCCGGCCAGCTCGGGATCGCGATCGCGATCGCGTGGGTCATGGTGACGGCGTTCGTGTTTATCTTCGTGCCTGGGCTGGCGCTGCTGCTCGCGATCCTCGGCGTGTTCTGCTGGGCGCGGAGCGCGCCGGCCGAGCAGATCGCGGTGGCAATGGCGACCCCGGTCCTGACGCCGCTCGGGCTCGCGCCGGCAATGATCCTGACGATGGCGACCTGCTTCGGCCTGACCGGTGTTCTGACGGTCGCCGCGAGCGCTGCTCTGACCATGATCGTCGCGGTCGCTATGGGCGTGCAGTCCCTCGGCGCCTTCGCGCAGACCGGGCTTTCACTGCGACAGGAATCGCTCTTCAATCCGGTCCGCGCGGCCGAGGTCAAGTCCGCTCTCCTCACGATGCTGCAGAACCCGGGCGATCGCTTTGGCCCACTCGGCACGCAGCTCGATCCGTCGGTCCTCTGGTCGCAGATGGCCGGTCTCGTGTCGCGGCTCGCGACCGCCACGCTCGAAACGTGGATCGCGACGGTCCTCGCCTGGACGATCGCTGGGCTGACTGTGTGGACGGTCACGCGCCTCCTGCGGACGTTCTTCGATACCCTGCTGCGGCGGCCGAAGCGCTGGTTCGCGCTTTACGTCCTGGCCGCCGGTGCCGGCGTGGTCGCGGGCGCGGGGATCCTTTACATGCTGTCGGTGAGCCTCTCGATGCTCGACAACGCTCCGGACCGACCGACCAACGGCGTGCTGCTGCTCTCGGCGATCACCGGAGCGATCCTGTCGCTCGCGCTCGGCATCATCATCGGCGCGACAGAAAAGCCTGAGCCCGAGGCGCAGGAGTCGATCTCACTGTCCGCGCGGAGATTGCCGGTCCGTTAGCTAGCGCGATTTCTTCGCGGGCGATTTCTTCACGGGCAGCGTCTTCGCGTAGGCATGGGCGTGAGCGATCCAGGCACGGAGCTTGGCCGGACTCTTCACGACAGTCTCGGGGACGACAAAGAACCCAGTCATCGGTCGTCCGGCCATCGGCTCGAACCCTCTTGCGGCGTTCGCGCCTGGAATGCTGCGGTCGTCGCCGAATTTCACGACGATCTTGTCCTGGAAAGTGCCGGCGAACATCTTCCCGTTCAGGAAGAACGCGGGGTAGCCGAACATCGGACGCTGCTGGACGGCAGGGTCGCTCGGCTTCGCTTTCTCAAATGTTGCGATGAGCTCGGGCGGAGATTTCTTCCAGGCCACTGCGCGCAAAAGTATGCCAGTCGTAGAATCACGATCACGCGGGTGTGTTGTAGTGGTAACAAAGAACCTTCCCAAGGTTCGATCGCGGGTCCGATTCCCGCCACCCGCTCAGTAAAAACCTAGATGACCAATCATGTCGTCCTGCGATCTCTGAGAGTATAGAGAATGGACCGCGCCCTCATCCAATTCATCTGTATCCGCAAGACGCATCGTCGTAAGCCACCGGTCGATCCCTCGAGTCCATTCAACGTCGCAGAAGAAGGCGGATGGGCGTACTGCCCCGGCGGCGAGCCTGACGGCCACAGATGGTTCAAGACCGGCGGAATTACGCGCGCCGCGCTCGCAAAGTTCGACTGGCCCGACGACGAAGAGGCTGAACCCTAACCGGACGAACGGCTGCGGCTCGTGCCGTAACGCCTTCCCATGGGGTGGGTTCAATAACTGGTGCGCCTTCTTCTCTCGCTCGTCGTGATCTTCGCCACAACGTTGCCGCCTGCGACACAACAAGCTGCGGCCGCGACGTGCGCCCCAAACTTCGGCCCCGGCATCGCCCCGCCTGTCGCAACACCGACCAAACTGCCGGGTTTCCACGCGGCCTGGTACGGGCAGAGCGGATACATGCGCCTCTGTCCGGGGGGCACCGCCCGGGCGACCCTCGCCTACTACAACTCGGGCTCGCTCGGCTGGGTCGCGGCACGAATGGGCGAGGTCGCGTACCTCGGCACGTGGGCAAGCGAACCGGGGCAAGATCAGCCCAGCATCCTCGGCGGTGACGGTCAGCTCGGATCGCCCGCAACGGGATGGCCACGCTTCAACCGCATCGCGTTGCAGCCGGCGCCGTATGTCGGCCCAGGGCAGGTCGCCTGGTTCCAGTTCAACCTGCAGGCCCCATCACTTCCCGGCACCTACCGCCTCTATGTGCGGCCGCTGATCGAGGGCACCGCCTGGCTTGAGGACGTCGGGGTCTTTTGGCAGGTGCTCGTGCTCAACCCCGACGGGACGATGCCAACGCCCACTCCGCCCGACCCGGTCGGGATCACGTTCCGCATCGACCCCGGGGTGAACGCCAAAGACATCGCGCTCGTGCACCAAGGCGTGCAGCATGCGAGCGCATATCTGGATGCGTCCGCAGGCGGCACCCGGCGCAAGCCGGCGATCGTTGAGGTGTTGGTTTCAGATGACTCGCAGCCGTATTGCTGCATAACCGTCGGCGATAGCTTCAGGATCGTCACCTCGAATCCGGCGTGGGCGACCCCACCCGCAGCCGCTCCCGACACGTGGACGGCCGACACCGAACGGACCGAGCTGGCCGCGCACGAATTCGTCCATCTCTGGCAGTACGCGATCGGTGGCAGCGCCTGCATGGTCGGTGTGCGGTGGATCGCGGAGGGCATGGCCGAGTCGTTCGCCTATCGATCGCTCGTCGCGGATGGTCTGATCCCGCCCGCGAACCTCGACACATTCACCAAACGTCAGCTCACGACGGCGACGAATCACGTCACCCTGCAGTCGCTCGAATCAAGCTTTCCCGCAAATGCGAACCCCTTCGCGGTGAGCTATCTCGCCGTCGACCGGCTCCTGGCTGCAAAGGGCCTCGTCGCCATCCGTGACTGGTGCGCGAGGGTGGGCGCCGGACAGGAATGGCACGCGGCATTCGCGGCCGCGTTCGGCGAGACAACGGAAGCGTTCTATTCGCGCTTCGAGGTCTTCCGAGCGCAGTACGCGCGCTAGCCGACTCCTCGCCAGGGGATGCGACCTTTGTTGCGCGTACCCTTCTTGTGATGCAGCTCAAGGCCGGCGACCAGGCCCCGGCGTTCGCGCTCCCCGACGAAGAGGGCAAGGTCGTCTCGACGAAGGACCTCAAAGGAAAGCGCTACGTCGTCTACTTCTACCCGAAGGACGACACGCCGGGTTGCACGACCGAAGCGTGCCAGTTCACGGACAACTTCCCGCAGTTCGAGATGCTCGGCGTTCCCGTACTCGGCGTCTCACGGGATGATGCCGCGACGCATCAGGCGTTCCGCCAGAAGTACGGGCTTCGCGTTCGTTTGCTGACCGATGCCGACCGCAAGACGCATGACGCATATGGCGCGTGGGGCGATCGACCCGGACGCGGCGAGGGCGTGATCCGCTCGACTTTCCTTATCGGCTCCGACGGGCGCGTGGAGAAGGCGTGGTACTCCGTGAAACCCGACGGCCACGCGCTTGAGGTGCTTTCCGCCCTTCGCTCCTAGCGTCCCGCCGCGGCGCGCCGTCTTCCTCGAACCGGAGCACCTTGAAGCCCTCGGCGTAGGCGTAGCGCTTCTTCTTGCCCGCCTCTTTCATCCAGCTCTTGATGAAGTCGACGCTGTCCTCGTCGATCTGTGACTTGTGGGCGAGGAGGGCTTTGATCTTGACGTCGACGACATCGCTAACATCGACGATCGTGTCCGGCGCGCCGAACGCCATGAGAAAGAGCGCCTTCGGCTTGTGCGGCTCGAGCCGCTCCTTCTGCCAGAGCTCCGGCAGCATCTGACGCGTGGACGCGTCGGGATTGATGGACCGGAGCACGACCTCTCCAGCGGCGATGTGGTCTGGATGGTTCACGTACCCACCGCCATAGCGCATCGTCGGATCCATCGTGAGGATCACGTCGGGCCGATGGATACGGATCTGCCGAGCCACAGCGCGACGCACGTCGATCGTCGGCTCCAGGTAGCCGTCCTCGAACTCCAGAAAAACGACATTTCGCACTCCGAGGATCTTGGCGGCGTCGCTCTGCTCAGCCGCACGGATATCACGAAGACGCTCGCGAGTCATGTCCGGATCCTGCGACCCCGAGGCGCCGTTCGTGACCATGCAGTAGGTGAACTCGACTCCCGCTTTCGCCCACTTCGCCACCGTCCCGGCCATGCCGAACTCGGCGTCGTCAGGGTGCGCATATATCGCCATCGCGCGCTGGACATCAAGATCCTTGTCGAACCGCACCTGAGCAGTGTGCGGGAAAGTGCGGCGGATGCCGGCGGGGCGGGTCCGGGGGAGCGGGGTTGCGCAGCGTCGGGGTCTTCTGAGCGAGCGGCCCCTTGTCCGCGGTCCACCACGGTCCCACGAGGGGCCGAGCGAAGAAGGCCCCGGCGCGGCGCGCTACGGATCCCGGGACAGGACCTGCTGCGTCAACTGCCCTTCGCCGGTGTGACGTCCGCGCGAACGGCACCGGCTGTGCAGCCACTCGTGTGGGAGGTGCAGCCATGCCCAAAGACCAAGGACTCGATGCGGAGGCGATCGATCAAGAGACCGCCGTGGCGCTCCCGGAACGCGACGCTATGAGCCTCGTCGACGGTGGCGCGAAGCTGGTCCCGATCGCGACGATCGCGCCCGAGCCTCAGATCAATCCGGACCCGAACGCGGCACCGATAGAGCCGCCTCCAAGCTCCGAATAAGCGCGGGCGCGACCGTCCCCTGCGGGGGCGGCCGCGTATCGTCCCCGGGCGATGCGTCGAGCGACCGGCCACGCCCCCGGACGAATCAACCTGATCGGCGAGCACACCGACTACAACGACGGGCTCGTGATGCCGATCGCTCTGCGGTTAGGCGTCACGGTCGAGGCGATCTCCGGACACGACAAAACAGTCCGATTGACGACCGACGCCGCCGTCGAGCCGCGGGAAGCTGACTACGACATCGGCGCGGAGCGGCGAGACGGGACGTGGGTCGATCGCGCGAGAGGTGTCACCGCGATCCTCTCCCGCGACGGGGCCGCCGTCCGTGGCTTCGACGCCCAGATCACGTCGGATCTTCCCCTCGGAGCGGGGCTTGGGTCGAGCGCGGCATTCGCTATCGCGCTACTGCGCGCCATCTCGAAGCTGTTCGATTTGCCCATCGACGACGCCGCGACCGCGCGCATCGCCCACGCTGCGGAAAATGAGTTCGCGGGCGCACGCTCGGGAATGCTGGATCAGCTCGCATCGGTTTACGGACGCTCCAGCGACGCTCTGCTCATCGACATGCGCGACCATGGGACGCAGGTGATCCCGCTGCCACCGACCATCGAGCTTGCCGTTATCGATTCGGGCACGCGACACGAGCACGCGACCGGCGGCTACAACCAGCGACGAGCGGAATGCGAGGAAGCCTGCCTCCACCTCGGGGTCGCGACCCTCCGCGACATCGACGAGCGCCCTTTGGATGACATCGTCGAGCGGTTGCCCGCGCCGCTCGATCGGCGCGTCCGTCACGTCGTCACCGAGAACGCCCGCGTGCGCCGAGCCGTGAAGGCCGTTCGGTCAGGAGACGACGCGGCCCTCGGCGCGATATTGAGCGCGTCGCATCGTTCCCTCCGCGACGATTACGGGGTCTCGACGCCCGAGCTCGATCAGCTCGTCGTGCTCGCGACCGACGCCGGTGCGCTCGGGGCGCGCATGGTCGGCGGAGGATTCGGAGGAAGCATCATCGCGCTCGCACGACGAGGCGAAGGCCCCGGGGTCGCCGCCCGGGTCCTCGAGCGCTACGGCGGCACCGGGAAGATCGTCGCGATCGTGCCGTAATGGGCATCGGTCGGCTCTCGGACGGGCTCGCCCCCACACCACCGATGGGCTGGAACAGCTGGAATCGGTTCGGCGTGAAGATCGACGAGGCCCTGGTGCTCGAGACCGCGGACGCGATGGTCAAGTCGGGGATGCGCGAGGCGGGATACCGGTATGTCGTCATCGACGACGGGTGGATGGCGCCGGAGCGCGATCGCAACGGCGACTTCGTCGCCGATCCTGACAAGTTTCCGGGCGGCATGAAGGCGCTGGCCGATCGCATCCACGCCCTCGGGCTGCGTTTCGGCATCTACACCGACGCAGGCACGAAGACCTGTCAGGACCTACCGGCGAGCCTCGGCTACGAGTTCCGGGATGCACGGCGTTTCGCCGAGTGGGGCGTCGACTACGTCAAGGTCGACTGGTGTCACACCGACGGCATGGGGCCGCGGGCCCTCTACGCGAAGTGGGCGATGGCGTTTCATGCCACCCGCCGCCCGATCGTGCTTTCGATCTGCGAGTGGGGACGTGCCCGCCCGTGGGAATGGGCCGGCGAGCTCGGTCACCTATGGCGAACGAGCTGGGACATTCAGCCCGAGTGGTCGAGCATCGTCACTATCCTCGATCGTCAGGCCGAGCTCCATCCATTCGCCGGACCGGATCACTGGAACGACCCGGACATGCTCGAGGTCGGCAACGGCGAGCTGACCGGTGACCAGAGCCGCGCGCACTTCGCGATGTGGTCAATGCTGGCCGCACCGCTGATGGCCGGAAACGATCTCCGCACAATGACCGACGAAGTGCGCGAGATCCTCATCGCTCCGGAGATCGTGCAGATCAACCAGGACCCGGTCGGCAAGCAAGGCCGGCGCATCCGCCGCGACGGCGACATCGACATCTGGGTCCGCGAGCTCGGGGGCGGTCATCGCGCGGTCGCCGTATTCAACCGCGGCTTCGATCGACGAGAGGTCACTATCCCGCTCGGGGAGCTCGGAATTGAGCCGCGGACAGATGTCCGAGTTCGTGACCTATGGCAGCGAACCGATGTCGGCGTAATGCGACGGGAGATCGTCGTAGCGACAAGCCCGGTTAGCGCGACTGTTCTTCGCATCGCCCGGCGGTAGCCGGCCGGTACCGATACGTCGCTCTCCCCCGATCGGGGGACGGGCGACCACCCGCCTGCTTGCACGCTCGTGGGGCCATGGGCGTGGTGGGACGCGTGTGTGTGTGCATGGGGTTGGGCGGGGCGCTGGTGCTCTCGTTCTTTGCGACGAGCACACCGGCGTTGGCGCAGTCCGCCCTACTTGACGCTCTTTCGTCGCGGGTCACTCTTGCTCACCCCGGCGGCGTTGGTGATGAGGTCGCCATCGAACGGATCATCAGAAGCGGCGACACCGTCGCGACAGACGAGACCGGACGTGCCGTCGTCACCTACCCAGACGGTTCCACTGCCCTGCTCGAAGAAAACAGCGCCCTGACGATCGAGTTCGTGCAGACGAGCGCCGGCGACTACGTGGTGCGAATGCAGCAAACCCTCGGCCGTGTTTGGTACGCCGTCACGAGAGCCGTTGCCTTGGGCAGCCGGTACGAGGTCCGTAGCGCTGGAATGGCATCGGTGATCCGCGCCGGGTCCGATTCGTACGTCACCGTGTCGCCAAACGGCGAGACAAACGTTGTGACGATCTCCGGCACGGTGGACACGACCGCGGGCGGCGCGGAGGTCTCGGTGCCCGCGGGATCGTCGACGACGGTGAGCGGTCCTGGAGCGACACCGGTTCCGGTCCGCACGGAGTTGCCACTGGCGCCGTCGGCGACATCGACTCCGGCCCCGAAAACGACGGCGCCCGCAGCTCCGGCGCCGACCGCAGCGCCGGCGCGCACACCGGCGCCCTCGCCGACGAGCGCATTCGTGCCGCCTCTCGCTTCCCTGCCTCCGCTTCCGATCACGTCGGCCACGCCGAAACCGAAGACGCCGACTCCGTCGCTGCCTCTCTCAACTCCGAAGCCGACCGCCGCGCCGCCCCCGGCCCCGACGCCCTTGAAGGATCGCTTCGGACCTCGGAAGGATGCTCCGGGTCAACCGGCGGCCAAGATCAAAGCGCTCTAGCGACTGATTGCGTGCCGCGGGTGGCACGGCGACAGGGCCTGGTCGCGACGCGCGGGTGCCCCAGGGGTCCCGTGCGACCGCGGATGCGCGGTCGCAAACGGGGAAGGGTGCGCGGAGCGAGCGGGCCCAGAGCCGGGACAGGACCCGCGGCATAACCGGGGACAGGACCCGCAGCGCAACCGGACCGCTGGTCGCTAGGGGAGGCGGTTGAACCAGAGCAGCGAGAAGGCTCCGGCGAACACTGCGAGGACGGCGGCGGCGAGGGTCGCGTAGGCGGTCAGCTCGGTCTTCTCGTTGCGGACGACGAGCTCAGTGGTGAGGTTCTCGTAGACGGTGCGAAGGTCGGCTTCGGTGTTGGCGTTGAAGTACTGCCCATCGGTAACTTCGGCGATCTTCTTGAGCGTCGCCTCATCGAGCGCCGTCCGCACGGCGCGGCCCTGGAGCCGAACGATCGCGCCGGCCGCACTCCCGACGCCGATCGTGTAGATGCGCACCCCGCGGCTCGAGGCCTGATCGACGACGTCGAGCGGCGCCGGGAACTGATTGTTCTGGCCGTCGGACATGAGGACGATCGAGGCCGAGGAGTGCTGACCCTGGAGATATGGCGGGATCGTCGCGCTCGGCCGCGGCGGCGCCGAGGCATCCGGCTGACCCTGGTTTTGAAGGATGGAGCTCGGCAGGTCCGCCTCGCTCCCTTGAGATTCGGCGATCGCGTCAAGCGACACGAGGATCGCCCGCCCGATCGCCGTGGCGCGCTGGGGACGCAGCCGATTGATCGCGGCGATGACCAGCGTCTTGTCGGTCGTCGGCGATTGCACGATCGACGCGTCCCCTGAGAAGGACACCACGCCGATCTTCACGCTCTCGCTCTGCTTGTCGACGAACGCACGCGCCGCCGCTTTCGCGGCCTCCATGCGGTTGGGCTTCATGTCTTCGGCGAGCATCGACCCGGAGACATCGATGGCGAGGATGACCGTGCCTTCCTGGCTTGGCACGGCGACCACCGCCTGGGGGCGTGCGACGGCGACGGCCATGAAGGCCAGGGCGAGGATGAAGAGCGCCGGCGGAACGTGGCGCCGCCAGCCGGGTCCCTTGCCGATGGCTTCGCGAACGAGCGAGAGGTTCGCGTAGCGGAGCGCGTAGCGGTTTCGCCTGCGCTGCGCGAGCACGTAGAGCACGGCGAGTCCGGCGACGACGACGAGTAGCAACAGAGCCGAAGGCCAGATGAAGTTCATGCCGATGCCCCCATCGCCGCGCGCCGTCCGGCGCGCCGCTTCCGCCCGTACGCGAATCTGACGATAGCGCGGACCAGATCTTCGTCCGTGCGAAGCACGAGCACGTCCACGCCCGCGCGCGCGAACGTCGCGTTCAGCGATACCTCGCGTCGCTGCGCCGCTTCGGCGAAGCGCTGGCGGAAACGTTGATCGCCTGTGTTCACACGGAGCTGCTCGCCGGTTTCGCTGTCCGTGAGGATGACCGTGCCGATGTCCGGCAGCTCGTCCTCACGCGGATCGGCCAGACGGATCGCGAGGGTCTCGTGGCGGCGGGAGATCTTCTCGAGGCGGTCCTCCCAGCCGGCCGCGCTGAAGAAATCGGAGATCACGAAGACGAGCGATCGGCGCTTGAGTCCCCGCATGCCCGCGTCGAGGAGATCGCTCAGCGACGTGAGCGGCGCGCTCTGGAGGCGCGGGCGCCTCTCGAGCTCGTTCAGGATGCGAAGGACCTGCACGCGGCCGCTCCGCGCAGGTATCGAGCGCTCAACCCGGGAGGCGTAGAGCGTCGCGCCGACGCGATTGCCGTGGCGAGTCAGGAGACGCGCCAGAACGGCGGTGAAGTCGATGAGGAGGTCTCGCTTGCGCCGGTCCACGGTCCCGAAATCGACCGACGGCGAGAGATCGAGCAGAAAATGCGCGTTGATCTCGCGGTCCTCGAGGTACTCGCGCACGTAGGGGGCGTCGAGCCGCGCCGTCACGTTCCAGTCGATGTGGCGCACGTCGTCGCCGAAGGCGTACTCGCGGATGTCCGCGAGGTCCAAACCTTGGCCTTTGAAGATCGTGCGGTAGTCGCCCTGAAGGAGCCCGTCGAGCCGGCGCACGACGGTCCACTCGAGACGCTGAAGTCGGCGCTCAGGCGCGGAGGGCGACATGTCCCTGCAGCGGCTCGGTCGGTACCGGAATGCGCGCGAGCACGCGCTTCACGATGTCGTCGGCGGAGACGTCCTCTGAAAGAGCCTCGAAGGACAGGACGAGACGGTGGCGCAGGACGTCGAGCGCGAGGTCCTGAACATCCTGTCCCGTCACGTAGCGGCGGCCACGGAGGTAGGCCAGCGCGCGGCCGGCGAGGACGAGGTTGATCGACGCGCGCGGACTTGCGCCGTAGCTGATGTACTTGGCGACGTCGCCGATGCCGTACTCAGCGGGCTGCCGCGTCGCGGACGCGAGCCGGACGACGTACTCCATGAGCGTTGGGTCCACGAAGACATCGTCGACTTCGTGCTGCAGCTGCAGCAGACGGTCCGTCGTCATCACCGGCACGACCGGCGACATGTGTCCGGTCACGCGCTCGACAACGACGAATTCGTCCATCTCGCTCGGATACCCCACGAGGACCTTGAGCATGAACCGGTCGACCTGGGCCTCCGGAAGCGCGTAGGTGCCCTCGGTCTCGATCGGGTTCTGTGTCGCCATCACCAGAAATGGATCGGGGACCTTGTGCGTCTCGCGGCCGATCGTCACCTGCCGCTCCTGCATGACCTCGAGCAGCGCGCTCTGCACCTTCGCCGGCGCGCGGTTGATCTCGTCCGCGAGCAGGAGGTTGGTGAACACCGGACCGAGCGACGTCTGGAAGTCACCGGCGCGCTGGTTGTAGATCCGCGTGCCGACGAGATCGGCAGGTACGAGGTCCGGCGTGAACTGGATGCGCTTGAAGTCGCCGGTGATCGCCTGCGCGATCGTCTTCACCGACAGGGTTTTCGCGAGACCGGGTACGCCTTCGACGAGCAGGTGGCCGCGCGCGAGGAGCCCGACCATGAGGCGCTCGATCAGGTGGTCCTGTCCGACGATCACCTTCTTGATCTCGAATAGAAGCCGGCCGGTGTCCGGCGGTACCGCCGGCTGTACCTCTGCCATCAGTCCTTCACTCCTCTAATCCGGCGGCACGCCGAGCGCGCCTGCCGCTGTGTCGATGGTCACCGCGAAACCGACGCCACTGAACGCGGGCTGTCCGGTCGGGTTGACGAGCCCGGTGACGATGCCGACGACCTCACCATCCCTGTTCACGAGGGGGCCGCCGGAGGACCCTGGGTTCACCGCCGCATCGAACTGGATGAGACCGGAAAGTGATCGATTCTGGTTCGGCACCTGAACCGAACGGTCGAGTCCGCTGATCACGCCTGTCGAAAGCGAACGAGTCAGGTTGAAGGGGTTGCCGACGACGATCGCGTCGTCGCCGATGTGCAAGCTCGATGGGTTTCCGAGAGTGGCCGGTGTCAGCTGCGCCGGTGTGTTGGTGGGCCGAAGCGCGGCGATGTCGCTCGCCGCGACCTCCGAGATGATCACCGCTGCCGATTCGGATCCATCCGCGAAGACGACCGTGAGACTCCCGGCATCCTGGACGACGTGAAGTGAGGTGAGGATGTCGCCGGCCTCGTCTATCACGACGCCGGACCCGGAGCTCACCAGCGTGCCGTCGGAGCGAAGCGCTTTGATCTGCACCACCGACGGAGCCACCTTCGCGTAGACCTCGCTCACGAGAGGTGTCGGTGTCGGCGATGGCTGGATGTCCTCGGCCCGCGGCGCGGGCGCCGTCGAGATCGCCAGCAGAAGCGCGGGCGCCGCAAGCGCGGCGGTCCACGGAAGAGCACCGCGGAGGGCTGTGCGAATCCGCCTTCGCTCCGGCGGGGGCTGGGCGCCCGAGTCGGGTGCCACCTCGTGATGGCCGCGCGGGAACGAGCCGTAAGGCCGGTCCGCTCTGGTGGGCACGAGTCCGGTTCGAGTGTAGGCACGCGACTTTTGACGACGGGTATGGGTTGAGTAAGAAGGACGCGTGAGAACAAATGTTCTATAGTCTTCTCGGAACATGTCGTCAGTCGTCTACCGCGAAGTCGAAGTCAGGAGCGCGCTCAACGCGGTCAAAGGCATGCCCTTCGATTGGAGCCTCAACCCTTGGCTCGGCTGCGCGCACAAATGCACCTATTGCTTCGCGCGGGCCTATCACGCCCGCTACCGCGAGAAAAACGTGGGTAGCGATTTCGACAGCAACGTTGAGGTGCGCGTGAACATCGCGGACGTCCTGCGGAAGGAGCTCCGCCGCCGCCGGGAGGGTTCTCTCGCCATCGGGACCGCGACCGATCCGTATCAACCGATCGAGGGCAAATACAGGCTCACGCGGCGATGCCTGGAGGCGCTCGTCGACGAGCCTATGCCGACCAGCATCGTGACGAAGGGTCCGCTCGTCGTGCGCGACATCGATGTCCTGAAGAAGCTCGACGAGAAAACGGAGCTCACCGTGTACTTCAGCGTCCCGTGCGTCGACGAAGAGATCGTGCGAAAGACCGATCCCGGCACCGCGCCGCCGCGCCAGCGGCTTCGAGCACTGCGAATGTTGCGCGAAGCCGGCATCGACGCGGCGGTGCTCTGCATGCCGGTGCTACCGGGGATCAGCGACAGCGAGGAATCGCTCGACGCCGCGGCCCGCGCCGCGAGCGAGGCCGGGGCCACCGCGTTCCGGCATCGCCCGCTGAAGATCGACGTAGAGATCAAGCAGTACTACTACGACTTTCTCGCGACGGAGTTCCCCGCGATGGTCCCTCGGTACGCGGCGCTCTATGGGGGCGGCGCGCATCCAGCCAAGGATTACGAGCGCCAGCTCGAGGAGCGGGTCCGCCGAGTGCGTGCCCGTTACGAGTTCCGCGAGCGGCCGCCGCGCGCGGCGACGCCGAGACAGGCCGAGACCGTCCAGCTCCAACTCGCTATCTAGTCGCGGGGGAACGCTTCTCGATGACCGCGCAGCGGCCTCACCCTGGCGTCCTAGTGCTGGCAGACGGTCGCCCAGGTCATCGTCACAACACCGTTACGGTCGCGCCGCCCGCGGCAGAAACAACTCCAGTCGAGAGGCACAAGAAGTGCGTGTTCGGACGGCATGGCTACGCGGACCACGGCGGCTCGCCGGAACGTTCGAAAAGCCGCGGCCTCGGCGAAGCGAAAGCGGACGATCGCGCATCTTCCGAAGCGCACACGGACCGCTCTTGCAAAGCAGGCGAACAAAGTGAAGCGTCAGAGGGCCTCGCGATGAGCTGGATCGATCAGCTGATCCGCCACCTCGAGCAGGTGACCTGCAGCGGATGTGGTGAGTACTACCACGGCGGCGATATCGCGGCGGTGGTGACGGAACCGTCCCGTCTCATCGTCAGGCTGCGCTGCCGATCCTGCGGCCAGGACGGGATCGCGATCCTCGACTTCGGGACCAGTCCCGTCGAGATCGACCCGATCACCGCCGACGACGTCCTCGATTGCCACGACCTTCTGGCGCGGGCCGGACGTCCGCCGTCAGAGCTCTTTCCCGTCCTCGCGGCCTAACGCCCCTAGGCGGCGCGCCTACGAGTGGCGCGTCGGGTCGCGCGAGTCAGGATCGCCGCCACCGCAGTTTCGTGCGTCGAGAGTCCGTGGCCCTTGGTCGTCTTCTCGGGGCGGTGAAGCGCCGCCGGAAGATCTCCCGCTTCATAAGCGTCGACGATGCCCGGATGGACATAGCACTTGCGACAGACAGCCCGGGTGTTCCCCAGGCGCGCCGCCACGACGTCGATCGCCTGCACGATCCGCTTGCGCCGAACGCGCTCGTTCCGTGCCGATCCCAGCTCGGCAAAAGCTCGCGCGGCGAGGACGGTGCCGGCCCACGTACGAAAATCCTTCGCGGTCAGGTCGTCGCCCGAGATTTCGCGCAGGTATGCGTTGACGTCCTCGGACCCGATGGGGTGCGGCTCTCCACCGTCGTCGAGGTAACGGAAGAGCTCCTGCCCCGGAAGCTGCTCGAGCCGCGTTATCACCTGGGCGAGTCGCCGATCACGGACATCAATCTCGTGATCTTTGCCGCTCTTCCCGCGGAACCGGAAGACGATCCGGGATCCGACAACCTCGACGTGGTTGGATCGGAGCGTCGTCAGCCCGAACGATCCGTTCTCGCGCGCGTACTCGCTATTGCCGACGCGAATGAAGGTCTGATCGAGAATGCGTACGGCCGTCGCAAGCACTCGTTCGCGGGGGATGCCCGTCCGCGCGAGATCGGTGTCGACGCGTTCGCGTATCCGTGGGAGCGCTTTCGCGAAGTCGCTCAGGCGCCCGTACTTCGCTTCGTCGCGCACCTCTCGCCAGCGCTCGTGGTACCGGTACTGCTTTCGGCCCCGGGCATCGCGCCCGGTGGCTTGAATGTGACCGATCGGACTCGATGAGATCCAGACGTCAGTCCATGCCGGCGGGATCGCAAGTTGTCGGATGCGCCGGAGCTCGCCGCCGTCGCGGATCGGAACGCCGTCGCGATCGGCGTACGCAAATCCGCGCCCCTTCTTTCGTCGCCGGATGCCGGGTTGGTCGTCGTTCGTGTAGCGCAGCCCGGCGAGTTGCGCCGCCGCTACGCCATCGCTCGCGATCTCGTCGCTCACCATGAGCGCTCTAAGCAGTCCGCTGACCAATCGCCTTCGAAGTGGCGGCCCCGGTCGCTCGCTCTTTCGACAGGTCAGCATGCAGGCGAGCGTCACGCGATTACTTGGACGTCTTGACTTCGTTACCCCGCCGTGACAAATATTTTCGCTCGTAGCTCTGGGGAGGCTCGTATGTCGACGATCGTTCACTACGAATGCCGGAACCTCGACCATCTCCGGGCCGGCTCGCGTCGGGGCAACGGTGGTTTGGTGATCCATCACGGATCCGTCGGCTACTGCGATGGCCTTCACGTCGACGGCGCCCATCGTTGGGTCGCGACGGGCGGCGTGCCGATCGAATTCTTGGTGGAGAGCGCGCCGACGATGGATACCGGTACGTATCGGACCAGCGAAGGCGCGCTGATTCACGTTCGGCCGTCACAGACCGGCAAGACTCTGGTCGAGGTCGATGATCCGAGCGGCAAGCGGGGCGATCTCCGCGTCTCCGTAAAGCTCTCGGACGATCCCGACTGGCCGGACGGATCCAGCGCCCACATGACGCTTCTCCACGCCGACTAGCAACCCTCCACTCACCAACCGCGATATCGCGGAGCTGCTCGCTCTCGAGGCGGAGGGAGCGAGGGA
>WNGI01001453.1_pt1 | contig 31770 bp, 32 predicted proteins | sample 5400621 | NCBI WGS metagenome assembly WNGI01 (sample SAMN13153374, study PRJNA577476) | soil metagenome | isolation source: 20 cm soil or saprolite under Garry oak tree replicate 1 | place: USA:California | collected 2016-06-15
ACGCGCGAGGACGCGATCGCGAAAGCCGGGAGCGAAGCGCTCGAACTGCGCCTCGATGCGGTCCGTCATGTCGACAGTCGAACCGTTCGGGACATGGCAGTACGCCCACACCGTGTGCTTTCCCGCCGGCGCGCGCGAGGTATCGAAGAGGCTCTGCTGCGCGACGAGCACGAAAGGCCGAGGAGGCGGCTCGCCGTGCGCGACCGCGGCTTCGCTAGCGGCGATCTCGTCGAGGGTCCCACCCAGATGAACGGTCCCCGCCCGCAGACAGTCCTCCGCTCGCCACGGGATCGGACCGTCGATCGCGTAGTCGAGCTTGAAGACACCGGGTCCGTAGCGGAACGAGCGCAGGCGCTTCCGGTAACCATCCGAGAGCCGCCGCCCGGCGATGCGATCGAGCTGGAGCGGCGTCACGTCGCAGAGGTACGCGCGCGCGCCCGGTAATTCGTCGAGCGTCCGGATGCGTCGGCCGGTCTCGATCGTTCCGCCCAGCGCGCGGAGTCGCGCTGCGAGCGCGTCCGCGATGCGCTGGGAGCCTCCGCGCGGAAGCGGCCAGTTCGCGACGTGCGTGGTCACCAAGAAAATCAGCGCGAAGGACGCGGTGAGCGGCGCGTCGAGCGGCAGGACCGAGTGCGCGGCAAGACCAGCGAAGAGCGCACGGGCTCGTTCGGTGCTGAACGCGCGTCGCGCGAGCAGACGGGCCGGAAGCAGACCGGGAAGCCCGAGCCGCGCGAGGACGAGCGGATGTCGCGGGATTCGGATCAACGGACCGAGAGCATCCGCCGCGAGATCGTCCCACTCGCCGACCAGCGGTTCGACGAGCCGCCGGTACGCGCGACCATCCGCACCAAGCCCTGCGGCGGTGGCATCCAGCGACCGCTCGAGGAGGACGGCGGTGCCGTCGTCAAGCGGGTGCGCGAGGGCGACGGGTGGCTCGATCCATTCCAGGCCTTCCTTCACCAGGCCGAGCCCGCGGAAGAACGGAGACGCGGCGCCCAGCGGATGGATGGCGGAGCAGAGATCGTGGATGAAACCGGGGAGGGTCAGCGCCGCGGAGCGGCAGCCTCCGCCGATCGTGTCATTCGCTTCGTAGACCGTGACCGAAAGGCCGTTTCGGGCGAGCTCGATGGCGGCGGAGAGACCATTCGGGCCCGAGCCGACGACTATCGCGTCAGAAGTCACTGCCTGTTAGTCGGGCCGCTTTCCCCGGTTGCGGTCGGCGACCTGCGAACGCTGATCTGCTGAGCTCGAAGATTTCGGCCGACGTTGCCGTCGCTCATGCGAAAGAAGGTAGTCGCCTATCGAGCATGGTGCGGACTAGTCCAGTCTGAGGTGCCGGTCGAACCAGTCGAGCGCACGGCGGAGCGAGTCGATGCGGTTCTCGGTGACGCGGAAGCCGTGGCCCTCGCCCTCGTACACGTGGTACTCGTGCTCCTTCCCGCCTTCGCGCAGCGCCTTCACGACCTGCTCGGCCTCGCTCTGCGGTACGCGTGGATCGTTCGCGCCCTGCAGGATGAGAAGCGGGGCGCGGATCTTGGCTGCGTGCGTAAGCGGTGATCGCTCGCGGTACAGCTCCGCATCCTTCTCCGGATCGGCGAACTCGCGGACGAGATAGTCGCGTACATCGCCGCGCGCCGTCTCGTACATCGTCTTCCACGAGACCACGCCCACGACCGAAACACCCGCGGCGAACTGCTCCGGGCGCAGCGCAAGCGACATCAGCGTGAGGTAGCCGCCGTAGCTCGCGCCGTACGCGCCGACGCGCCCCGGGTCGGCGATCTTGGCGTCGCCGAGCCACGTCGCGCCGCGCGCGACGTCCTCGAGATCCTTTCCGCCCCAGTCGTGACGGTTCGCCTCGCGCCACTTCTTCCCGTAACCGGTCGAGCCGCGCACGTTCGGCGCCAGGACCACGTAGCCGGCGTTGACGAAGACTTGCGTCCCGACGATCCACTCGCGCCGGTACTGCGCCGTCGGGCCCCCGTGGATGAAGATGATCGCCGGCGGTGCACCCGACCCTCGCAGGGCCTCGACGTACGGAACAAATAGGAGCGCGGGGACCATCTCGCCGTTCGCACCCGGATAGCGGACGTGGACCGGATCGACCAGCGTGGACGGGTCGACGTGGGATGGCAGCGATCGTGTGATCGGTCGCGGTTCGGTCATCCGCTCGCCGGTCACGAACACGTCCACCGGTCGCGTTGGGCTTTGGAAGAGGTAGACCGTGCGGTCGTTGTCGGGGCCGATCTGCTGTGAGCTGTGAACTCCGGGCAGGTCCGCGACCGCGTGGTCGGCGTGCGAGACAGCGAACACGCGCCGGATCGAAACCGATGCGTCTTCGTTGTGGAGATAGTCGAGCGCGCGACCGTCCGGGCGCCAGACAGCCTGGTACTCGTCGTGGATGCCCGCGGTCATGCGCTCGATGCGTCCGAGCTTCCCGGCTTGATAGGTCGCCACCGCGATCTCCTGCCGTCCACGACTGTCGGTCGTGAACGAGATGCGTGAGCCATCGGGCGACCACCGGCCCTCGAGCGATTCCCCGTCGACTTCCCCGCGTGTCCCGAGCTTGTTCGCTTCTCCACCCGAGGCTGGCACGACGAACAAGTCCGCGTTGGTCCGCAGAGCCTCGCGCCACGAGCTGAAGAGGATCAGCGCGCCGTCCGGTGACCAGCGTGGCTGCACGTCGTCGCGCGCACCATCGGTCAGCACGCGCTTTGCTCCAGTCGTGACATCGATGATGTGGATTGCGAACCCCTTGCCGCCAGCGTTTGCGGTGAACGCAATCTTGGTACCGTCCGGGGACCACGCGATGTCGCGGTGCGTCACCCCTGGCTCGCTCGTGAGGTTGCGCTCCTGCTCGCCGTCGCGGTCGACCAGCCAGACGTCGAATCGTTCATTGCCGCCCGCGTCGCGCATGAACGCAACCCATCGCGCGTCCGGCGACCAGCGCGGCGATACCGAGCGCTCCTTCGCGTCCGTAAGCTGGAAGATGCGCTCGCCCTCGACGGGCGCGCTGTAGATCTCAAAGGTCCCTGAGCGGTTCCACGAGAAGGCGACCTCGGTGCCGTCGGGCGCGAGGTCGATCCCGCCCCAGATGTCGTCGACGTACGGGACGCCCGCGAGCTCGTCAACGGAAAGGCGGCGATAGCGCGAGCCGATCGAGCGGGGCGCGATCACCGCCGGGGCGGGGCGGATGTCGGTCTCGGGGTTGGCGATCGTCGTCGGCGGTCGCGCGGTGGCGGCAGCGCTCCAGTCCTCGGCAAAGTTGCGCGGCCGTTCAGATTTCGCTGGGGGCTTGTCGGTGGCGTCCCTGAGGGGGTGTGGGGGCAAGCCCCCACGCTCATCTGGGGGCAAGCCCCCACGCTGGAGTGGCCGGCGGGGCCGTTCGACGAGCTCGCGTGCAGCGGTGGCCACCACGAGGGTCGCGGGACCCATCGCCGCTTCGCGCGGCGCCGTCACCTCGCGCGGGACGATCGGGTCGTTCGGGGTGAGCTTGTCGTCGAGCCGGCCGCGATAGGCGCGATCCCACGGCGCTTGCAGGAGGATGCCGAACTGCTTACGCGGCTTCGGCAGCTCCTTCTGAAGCTGCAGCAGATCGTCTTTTCCGGCGTTCCAGACCGGTGCGCGCCGTGCCGAGAGGACCGCCGAGAAATCGAGCGGGAGCAGCGCTCGGGCGGCGTCGCTTTCGAGATCGAGATCGCCAGCGACCAGGACCCCGCCGGCCTTGCGTAGCAATACGACTGTCGCTCCGCTGCCGTTGCCCCGAACGCGGATCGTTCGCGCGTCCGGGCGGACGAGCTCCTCGTCGCCGAGGACGAGATCCGGCCCGCCTGGTATCCCCTCCGCGTCGTCGCGGTGGGCCGCAACCTGGACGCCGAGGGCCTGGCGGTACTTGTCGGCGTCGGCGGCGCGGGCCGCGTTCGTCGCGACGAGGAGCGATGCCGGACCGGCGCCACGCACAAGCCGCAGCGCCCGTTCACTGAAGGGAGGCGCATCGATCAGAAGATTCCCGCGCTGCTCGTCGTAGACGATGTACTGACGCTCGTTCTCGAGCGGCTCGTAGAGCTCGAAGATCCACGAGCGCAGCTGATGGATGTCCACGGGGCCGGCCTATCGTAGCGTCGGAAGAACGAGCAAGCCGTCGGAGCGCACGATCGCTCTCTTCGCTTCGAGTCGCGCGCACAGATGCGTAACACGCTCATCGCTCCACTCGAATAGCTTCGCGACCTGACGTTCGGTCACGCCGCCCGCGAGGTCGACGAGTCTGGAGAGCAACGCCGTCATCGCTTCGGCCGAGGTGTACCGCTCCGCGGTGCGAACAATCTCCGGGTAACGGCGGACGAAGAGATCGTACGTGTAGTTGTAGTCCTCACGCCCTTCCCCGACGGCGCGGACTCGCGCGACGTACATGAGCCGCTGGAGCTCTTCGATCGCCTTCGCGTATTGAAGCTTTCCTTCTTGCGAGCTGATGCCGAGGGCCGATCGCATCCTCTTGGTCTGCGTCTCGCCGTTCTGCGCCAAAAAGTCGATGATCCGTCGCGCGATCTCCGACAGCCGCCCGGCGCGCACGTCATCGAGATGGTCGTCGGCCTCACCGGCGCGGCCGAAGGTCGCGTAAAAGCTTGGCAGCATCTTCATCGAGACGAACGTCGGTTTCCGGATGAGGAGCTTTCCGTAGTAGAGGCGCTTCGCTTCCGCTAGCTCATCCTTCCAACCCCACATCCATTCCCACTTCCGTCCGTCGCTGCGGGTGTCGAGGTGATCGAATGCCGCCGGTACCGGATAGGCGAGCTCCGCGGTGAAAGCGAAGCAGAAGCCGAGCCCGTCGACCATCCGCACGAGTGCCTCGGCGGTGCGGACCTGGTGCCGCGCGGCGACCCGCTCGCGATGCCGTTCGAGCGCACGCTCGGTCACCCGGGCCGGAGCTCTCGTGCGTGTAGCCGGCGGTCGGCGATACTGGGCAGCCGTCGCGTCCAAGCGTGACATCGTTGGACAGACATTGGGGAGCCGGCGACGATTCCGCAAACGGAGGTGGAAGAGACATGAATGAAAGGCGACTGGTCCACCTCAAGGGATCGTCGAGTCTCGGACCAAAATGCGGCGCGACCGATGCGTCGATCGTCACGAACTGGGTCCTCGGGGCGACGTATCACGAGGTGTATGTCCCAGCGGACGTCCTCCAGCGCGCGGACCTCGTGTGCGAGCGCTGTCAGGATGCCGCGCTCGCCGACGACAGCGGTTCCGACGACGAGGTCGTGTCCGACTCCGAAGAAGAGGCGTCCGGGCCGCCTCAAGACGATGGCGACCCCGCGTTCGCCGAGGTCAGCGACCAACGTCTGCTGCGTGAGCTCGCGCGCCGGCTCGGCGATGAGGCATCGCTAGCTGAGGAAGAGGGCGAGAAGACCGAGGATCGCCGCAACTGACATCGCCCGGCGCGAGCGCTCGTGCAGGCGTGCGAACTCGACCCTCGCTGGCGCACCGGCGGGAAGGTCGTCGAAGCCCGCTGTGGCGCCGCGGATCGATCGCGCGACCGGATTCGCCCACGCGCTCGAATACAGCGTGGCCAGCGCGAGGAGTACCAGGCAGACCCAGCGCGCGACGAGCCTCGGCTCAGGCGTGCCGGTCACCTCGAAGCTCGACTTGAGTGCGCTCGTGACGACGAGCACGACGAGGGCGAGGATCGCGTAACCGTCGAAACGCGCGAGCACCGTGCCGAAGAGCGCCCCGGCCTCGGAGCGAGAGCGCGCGGTGCGGAACAACGCCGGGGCCACAGCCGTGCCGATGACGAGCGTGCCGCCGACAAGCACTGCGAGCGCCAGGTGATACAGGAACTGGAGAAGGTCGAAGTAGAGCGTCTCCACTCGCCGATCGAGCATACGGGGAATTTCCGACCGCACCGATCGGTTTAGCATTTGACCCAAGGGAGCCAAACAAATGCCGAGCTATCGCGACTACTTCGCCGACGTAAAGAAGCGCATCAAGGAAGCCACCCCCGAGCAGGTGCAGGAGCTCCTGCGCTCGGATGAGGTCCAGCTCGGCGATGTCCGCGAGAAGAACGAGTGGGACGAGGGTCACATCGTCGGCGCGGTCCACGTTCCAAAGAGCTATCTCGAACAGTGGGCCGAGGATCGGCTCCCGTCCAAGGACAAGACGACCGTCCTTTACTGCGCCGGCGGAGTGCGCTCGGCCATGGCCGCCGACACGCTGGCGAAGCTTGGCTACACGAACGTCATCTCCATGGTCGGTGGCTTCAACCGCTGGAAGGATTCGGGGAAGCCGTGGACGAAGCCCGCGAGCTTCACGCCCGAGCAGGCGCAGCGCTATTCGCGCCATCTCCTGATCCCCGAGGTCGGCGAGGCCGGCCAGCAGAAGCTGTTGCAGAGCAAAGTGCTGCTCATCGGCGCGGGGGGCCTCGGATCTCCGGCTGCGTACTACCTTGCCTCCGCTGGAGTCGGGACGCTCGGCATCGTCGACTCCGATGTGGTTGACCTCACGAACCTGCAGCGGCAGATCCTCCACTCGACCGATCGCATCGGCGAGCCGAAGGTCGAATCGGCGAAGCGAACGCTCGAGGCTCTCAATCCCGACGTGAAGATCGTGCCGTACCAGGAGCGACTCACCAGCGACAACATCGACCGCATCATCAAGGACTACGACGTGGTGATCGATGGCGCGGACAATTTCCCGACGCGGTACCTCCTCAATGACGCCTCGGTCAAGTGGCGCAAGCCCGTGGTGCACGGTGCGATCTACCGCTTCGAGGGTCAGGTCACGGTGTTCAAGCCGTTCGAAGGCCCCTGCTACAGGTGCCTTTTCCCCGAGCCGCCGCCGCCCGAGCTCGCGCCGTCCTGTGCCGAGGCGGGTGTGCTCGGCGTGCTGCCCGGCGTGATCGGGACGGTACAGGCGACCGAGGCCATCAAGCTTCTCCTGGGGATCGGCGAGCCGCTCGTCGGCCGGTACCTCCTGTTCGATGCGCTGGAGGGATCCTTCCGCGAGGTGCGCCTGCGCCGCGACCCGGCGTGCCCCGTCTGCGGCGATCACCCCACGATCACCGGATACATCGACTACGAGGGCTTCTGCGCGTCGCCCGGCGAGTGGAATGCCCAGCACGCGCCAGCGACGGTGACCTCGCCCGCCGACTGACCGCCCCCCTATCCTTTGAAGGAGATGCGCCGCGCCCTCCTTTTCATTGCCTTGTGCGGGCTGCTCGCGGTCGCCTGTTCCGGCGCGACCCCGGCCTCCTCACCCACTCCCGCCGCGACCACGGACATCAAGCGTTCCAAGCTCGACATCGCCTATAGCGGCTTCGTCGACCAGGACGTCCATCACGTCACGAGCAAGAAAGCGCTCGAAGCGGCTCTCGAGGCAGTGAAGGCGGAGGTCCGTGCGGCCGGAGGCAAGGACGCCGTCGACACACCGGCATTCCAGGACACCGACGAGCCGCAGCTCGCGGACTTCAACAAGTTCGCTCAGGTCGTTGGCCAGCTCGCCTCGAGCAACACTCAGCTCTCGGCGAATCGGATCGCCGACGCCGCGATCACCGGGATGATCAGGGCGAGTCCCGATTGCCACACGTATTACGTGAACAACTCAGGTCAGGTGAGGACCTCATCCGGAAAGATCCCGACCGGGACCGGCGCGATGATCCCCGCGCAGGGGACCAGTCTCGGCGGGCCTGACCAGGCGGGACTCACCGGAAAGATGCTGACAGGCGGCGTCGCCTACATAACCTGGCACGAGTTCGCGATCGACGGGACCTACCGCATCACCGACATGGTGAAGGCGATGCTGGACAAGGCGCTGGCGCAGGGCGCGAAGGCGTGGCTCTTCGATCTTCGCGGCAACCTTGGCGGCAACGGCGCCGACCTCATGGCGAGCTGGTTCCTGAATGGCGAGCCGACGCTCAGTGTCGTCGTGAAGACCGGCAACGCCGGTACCGCGACGGCGAACAAGGACGTGCGCCTCCCTGCCGCATATCAGCTTCCGATCGCGGTGATCCTGAACGACCGTGGCGGGTCCGCTCCCGAGGTCCTCAGCGCGTCGCTCAAGGAGAACAAGCGCGCGACGATCGTGGGCAAGCAGAGCATTGGGTGCCTCGGCGCGACGAGCCCGACGCACATGACAGACAACTCCGAGTTGTCGGTCACGGTGCAGGAGTTCACCGGCGCGGTGACGGGAACGAAGTACAACAACAACGGCATCGCACCCGACATCGCGGCGGACGATCAATCGGCGGTCGATGTAGCGACCAAGCTGCTGCTCGACAAGGTCGCGGCGGGGTCACGACCACCGTGATGTGGCGCGCGACAATCGAACAACCGAGCGGTACGCCTGACCGTCTTTTCCGCCCTCTTTTCTTCTAGTACGTTCGTCCCCTACCGTACGCGGAATGCCCGATTCGCCAGGCCTGTGACGGTTTTGGTACCAGGGGGTCATTGGCGAATTCGCCCGAGGGCCGATATGGTCCCGGAGCACGCGTCGGTGAGGAAGGGAAGAGCGACCGCTTGAACGAAGGCATGGTCAAGGTCACCGCGTTATCGCTCGAGGCCATCGGGCCGGTCCCCGACATCATCGCGCGCGCTCGCGCGGGCGATCGCGGCGCGTTCGCCGAGCTCTACGACCGCCACGTGGACTCCGTCTACCGCTATCTGCTGTACCGCGTCCGCGAGCCTTCTGACGCTGAGGACCTCACGAGCGAGGTCTTCACTCGCGCATTTGCGAACATCCATCGCTATCGCTGGCAGGGCAAATCGTTCCTCGCATGGCTCTACACGATCGCGCGCAACGCGGTCACCGATCGACGGCGGCGTGAACGGCCCACCGTCGACCTGGACAACGCGTTCGGCGTCGCCGAAGAGGGACCGACCGCGCACGAGCGCGCGGTCCATGGCGAGGCAGTCGACGCCCTGCGCGGTGCGGTGAAGCATCTCACCACCGAGCAGCAGGAAGTCATCGTGCTGCGTTTCGTCGAGAACATGTCGAGCCGTCAGGTCGCGCAGGTGTTGGGCAAGAACGAGGGCGCGATCCGCGCGTTGCAGTTCCGCGCGCTTGGTCGCCTAAGAAAGCTCTTAACGACCGAGGTCGCCTGAACCGCTGATCGGCGCCGCCCGTAGACTGCTTGATAAAGATTCCGTGATCCGTCTCCGCACGTTGCTCCCCCTCATCGCATTCATCGCTGCGGCATGCTCGCTCGTCCCAGCGGAGCTGCAGCGGGAGCTTCTCCCCTCCAACACGTTGTACAAGACCGCCGAAGCGGCCTATCAGGTGCTGATCGAGCGGCATGTCGACAAGCCCTCGTCCAAGACGCTGCTCAGTGGAGCGCTGGACGGGGCGGTCGCGGAGGCGAAGAAGGAAGGTGCGACCGACGCCGGGTTGCCGTCGTCGCCGCTCAACCTCACCGGCAGCACATGGTCCGATTTCGCGAAGTTCTCCGACCGCCTGGACGCGATCGCCGCCGCCACACCCAGCGCGGACAAGACCAAGATCGAAGGCGCGGCTGTCGACGGCATGGCGAAATCGATGAACGAATGCCATACCTATTACCTCGACCCGACGCGAGCCAAGAGCTTCAACCAGCCGCAGCCCCCGGTCTCGGGGATCGGCGTGCAGATCAACAAGCCTGCCGTAGACGCGCCGATCGAGGTCGTGCGCGTATACCCGGGAACCCCTGCGGAGCGCGCAGGGCTCAAAGAGGGCGACAAGATCGTCACCGTGGATGGGCAGGACGTCACCAATCTGCAGACGGAGGAGGTCGCCAACAAGGTCCGCGGCGCGGAGGGCACGCCGGTGACCATCGGTGTCCTGCGCGGACAGGCTAGCTACTCCTACACGATGAATCGCGCGCGTTTCGCGGTCCCGCTGGAGACCGACACGCTGATCGAGGGGAACATCGGGCGCATCGTCGTCCCGCAGCTCGTTGGCGCGGTGGCGGACGAGGTCTCGGCCGCGGTGAAGCGCCTCGACGCCGGCGGCGCCGACGCGATCGTTCTCGATCTGCGCAGCGACCCGGGCGGCGATCTCTCGGCCGCGGTCGACATCGCGAGCATCTTCGTGCGGCAGGGCACGCTCGTGTACCAGACCGGCCGCGACGGGAACCGCACGCCGCTTGACGTGAACAAGCGCTTCTACTTCCCGAAGCAGAAGCCGCTCGTCGTGCTGGTCAACCACAACTCGGCGTCGGGCGCGGAGATCATCGCGGCAGGCATCCGTGCGAACGACGCCGGCATCGTCATGGGCACCCAGACGGCGGGGTGCGTCGGCACGGGACAGCCGCGCGATCTCCCGAACGGCGGACTGCTCCTCGTGACCATTACGAAGATCCAGGACGCTAAGACCGGAGCCGAGCTGAACGGGCCGACGCGGGGCATCGTCCCGGATCAGGTCATCGACCAACCGACCGGCGCGCAGGGCGACCCGCAGCTGGACGCAGCGGTCGCGTTCCTCAAGGCGAAGATCGCCCGCTCCAGCTCGTCGCTCGAGCTTCAGCTCGCCGCTTAGCTCACCGCGCCGAGCGCGACGAGCCCCGAGATAAGGATCGCGATCCCGACGTACTGGTTCGGCGCGAGCCGCTCGCGTAGCGCGACTACTCCGAGGATCGCCGGGATGATCGGGTACGCGCCGCTACCGCTCGCGGCGATCGACGCGGAGCCGGACTGGATCCCCAAAGCGAAGAGCGCGTTCGCGAACGTGTCCAGCACGCCGACGGTCGTCGCGAGCGCGAGCGCGCGGCGATCCCGGAATACGGTGAGGTCGATGTGCCGAAGGATCACGAACGCGCTGACGATCAGCACGCTCGCGGCGCGGAGCACGAGGATGACCGCGGGCCAGGGGTAGGCTCGCGTCGCGGCGGCGAAGATCGCGCCCCAGATGCCGAACCCGACCGTCGCGAGTAACCCGACCTGCACCCCGGGGATCGGACGGCCCAGCGTCGCGCGAAGCTGGCGCGAATCGGTCGAGGTGGTCACAACACCGATGAAGACGACCGTCGCGGCGACCAGCTGCGCTACGGATAGCCGCTCGCCGAGGAAGATGACGACCAGGAAGACGGTGACCGCGACATACGACGCAACGACGGGCGCGACCACGGCGACCGGTCCGAGCGCGAGCGCGCGATAGAGCGCCGAGACCGAGGCCACGCCGAGGACGCCGAGCGCGAGTGCGTAGGGAGCTTCGCCGGACTCGAGCGACGGCCAGCGTCCGAGCGCCGCGAGCACGATCGCGAACGAGAGGAGCCCGGTGGTCTGCATCCCGAAAGCGGTGCGCACCGCGCCCACCCGGCGCGCCGCGAGAGCCGCCGCGTAATCGGCGAAACCCCAGACGACCGCCGCGCCCACGCCGAAGAGGAGCGCTTCCAGCTGCTTTGCTTTAGATGACGAGCTCGCGAGGCGCTTGAGTGAGGTTGCGCGCGCCGTCCGGGGTGATGACGAGCATGTCCTCGAGACGCACGCCGCCAATGGCCGGGTCGTAGATGCCGGGCTCGATCGTCACAACGTCGCCGGTTACGAGCGGCTTCGCACCCGAGCGAGAGATCGCCGGCGCCTCGTGGATCTCGAGGCCGACACCGTGCCCTGTCCCGTGAATGAAGCCGCGGGGCGTCTTATCTGTGGGGTCGCGCTTCTGGCCGGAACGCTGCGTGTCGTAGCCGGCGTCCCAGATGATGTCCTCGACGAGCTCGTGCACCTCGCGTCCGGTCACGCCGGGACGGAGCGCGCGGATGCCCTCGTCCTGAGCATGCATCACGACCTCGTACATCTTGCGGATCTCCTTCGAGGGTTCCCCCTTGCTGACCGTGCGCGTCATATCCGCCCAATACCGGGTCGTCTTGTGTTGCGGGAAGATGTCCATGACGATCGGCTCGCCGGCGTGCAGAGGACCGGTCCCGATCTGGTGCGGATCCGCGGCCTGAGGTCCGGGGGCGCAGATCGCGCCCTCAGAGGCGCAGCCGCGCTCGAGGAGCGCGGTCTCTACGATCGTCCGCAGTCGCTCGGCCGTGAACACGGCGCCGTCGAGCTCGAGCGTCCTGTCCGGGCGTGCTTTCGCGCGGCGGATCGCGGCGACACCCTCGCGCCAGGCCTCCTCGGTCGCCCGCTGCGACGCCTCGATCGCCGCGATCTCGTCAGGACGCTTGACCCTGCGGCGCTCGCGAAGGTCCTTCGCGATCACGATCTCAATGCCAGCCTCGCGAAGCAGATCGGCTTCGGCGACCGGGAAATACGGCGCGACCGCAACGCGGCGAAGACCGCGCTCCCCAAGAAAACGCTTCATGATCTCCGCGAAGAACTCCGCGCCACTCAGGCCTTTGGCGGCGAGGTCCTGCGCGCCGAAGTCATTCATGTTCAGGACATTCGTCGCGCGCGACTCCTTGCGGACGCGACCTTCCTCGAGCGAGCTCGCGACGATCACGAGCTCCTCAACATCTTCGAGCGCGATGATCGCATCGGGTGAGAGGAACTTGGTCGTGTGGTACACGTCCGGGAAGCGGTATGCGTCGGCGTAGAAGAGGAGTGGGAGCGTCTCGGCCGACCCCATCAGCGCTCACAGTAACGAAACCGCCGGAACGCCTTGCGCGCGGAGTGACAGCGGGTCCACGCCGATCGGATGCGATCCGACGAAGGTGGTTGTGTCGGGTTCAGGCTCGCTCGCGTTTTCTGTTACATCAGGCGGCCGACGGTGTCGACATTCCATAGACCTGTGCTCGTCGCCGTCGTACGCTCCCTGCGAACGAGGAGGGGAATGGTCGACGTCTGGGAGGTCCTGCGTAGTCGCCTCGACTACGCGACCTTCATTCCGACACCGCTGCCTGACATCGAACGTGCCGATCTCACTCGGCGCGGCGGCGGACGGTACACGGTGCTGAAGAACCCGCACGGCGATGGGGGCGCGGGCCGTTACGCGCGGCTCGAACCGGCCGATGTCGCTCTCTATGAGCTCATGGACGGCCGACGCTCCGTGCAGGAGATCCTGGTCGACCACCTCGAGCGCTCGGGCACCTTTGCGCTCGAGCGGCTCGCCCGACTCACGAGCGCGCTCCGCGTGAACGGCTTCTTCGGCGAGGAGCCGCCGCCGCTCTACGAGAAGCTCGGGGCGATCCGCGCACGGCGCGATCCTCTGACGCGACTGTCGCTCTGGTTACGGCGTCTGATCGTCTGGGATATCGCCCGCTGGACCAATGCTGACGGAACGGTGGACCGCGTCTACCGTCTGATCGGGTGGGTGGCGTTCACGAGGGTCGGCGCCGGGATCCTGATCGGGTTCGCGCTTCTCGGCCTCGCGCTCTGGTTCCAGCAGACACGATCGCCCATCCACCAGCTCGTCACGCTCAACGGGTCCTACGTACTTGGTCTGATCGCACTCACGCTGTTGCAGGTCGTGTCGATCTCCATCCACGAGGCCGGCCACGCCCTCGCGATCCGCCACTTCGGGCGCCACGTGCGGAAGTTCGGGGTCGCGATGTATTACCTCTTCCCCTGCTTCTACGTCGACTCGACCGACATGAGCCTTGGTTCGCGACGGCAACGTGTGATCGTGTCGCTCGCTGGACCCCTGGCTGGCCTCACGGTCGCTGCCGGCTGCGGCCTCGTCACCGAGATCGCCCCTGACAGCCTGGCCGGCGCGATCGCGTTCAAGGCCTCGAGCCTGCTTATCTTCCAGTTCGTTCTGAACCTTCTCCCGATCCTGGAGCTCGACGGCTACCACGTGCTCGTCGATGCACTCGACGCACCTTTTCTGCGCCCGCGCGCGCTCGCCTTTGTGCGTGGGCAAGCCGTCAACAAGCTCCGCCGGGGCGCGCGCTGGTCGCGGGAGGAGATCGGCCTCGCGATCTTCGGAACAGTGGCCATCTTCATTTCGCTTGCGACGCTGGCACTGTCCCTTCTTATCTGGCAGACGCGCATCGGAATCGCGGCCCGAGAGCTCCTCGCGCTCGGACCGGTCGGCGCGCTGATCCTCGCGCTCATCGCTCTGGTTTTCGTCGGTCCGCTCGCGGTCGCACTGGTCGCGCGGGGCGTCGCCACCGTCCGGACGGCGACACGTCTCGCCGCATCACGGCGGGCCCGGGCGGCGCAACGCGAGCTCGGAGCGCGCATCGCTCTTCTCGCGCGAGTCCGCTTCCTCGCCGGTCTGCAGCGCCCGGCCCTGGCCGCGCTGGCCTCGCATCTCAAGGTCGAGAGCTACGGCGAAGGACAGATCGTGTTCGCCGAGGGAAGCGCGGGCGATCGGTTCTATCTCGTTCGTTCAGGCCGCTTGCGGGCCATCGCCCCGGACGGCACGGAGTTCGGGACGATCATCCCGGGAGAAGGTTTTGGGGAGTTGGCGCTCCTCGATCGGACGGTCCGCTCGGCGACGGTCCAAGCGATCGAACCGGTCGAGCTCTGGTCGCTCGGCCGGGGCCACTTCAACCGTTGGGTGAAGGACCGCTACGAGGTCGTCGCGCGCATTCGCGCCTCGCGGGGCGAGCGCGATGCGCTCGCGACGCTTCCCTTCTTCAAGGGATTGAACGGTCAGGAGCTCGACCGCATCGCCGCTCGGCTGCAAACACAGCGGTTCGGAGACGGCGAAACGGTCTTCTTCGCGGGGGAGCCGGGCGATCGCTACTACATCATCCGGGAGGGCAAGGCCCTCGTTACGTTGCCCGACGGTCGGCCGGCGCGGACGCTCGGTCCAGGGGACGGGTTTGGTGACCTCGCGCTCCTCTTCGGAAGGCCTCGGTCGGCGACGGTCAGCGCGGTCGGACCCCTCGTGGTGGCGGCGCTCGAACGTAACGACTTCCTGGCCTTGGTCCGGGGCTCCGGCGAAACAGAGCGTGAATTCCGTGCGCGAACGGGCCATTATGTTGGGGCCGGGTTGGGGGAGGCGGTGGCGGGAGCCTAGTGGACTGCTGGATTTGCGAGAGGACGGCGCTGGCGGCTTGTAGGTTCTGTGGCCGCGGGACCTGCCGCGAGCACGCCAAGAATCATCCATTCATCCTCGAGCTGGTCCGCGGGACGCGTCACGATGGCCTCCGCGCGCTGGTGGTCGAGGATGCGGTTCATTGCGGGGTCTGTCGGCCGAGAGGCGAGCCGGTGCCCATGCCGGAGCTCGAGTAGGGCACGGGCGCGCACAGGGAAGGAGGAAGGTTAGGTAGATCACAGAGCGCGAGTGATACAGGGCGACGAGCCGCCAAAGGCGACGGCGCAGGCTCATCGTCCTACCAAGGACGATGAAAGAAGGAGCAGCGATGTCGAGTAAGAATCTCGAAAAGGTCATCCAGCGTGCGATCAGCGATGCAGCGTTCCGACGCCTGCTGCAGTCCAACCCGGAGGCGGCGCTCCGCGGATTCAAGCTGACGACCGAGGAGGTCACCGCGATTCGCGCGAGCGACGCGGGTCGGTTGATGTCCCTTGGGATCGATCAGCGGATGAGCAAGGCGTTCTCGGTCAGTGCCGACACTCTCGTCAACCGATCATCGGTCGACGGCCTGTCCATCGGCGGCTCGGCGATCTCGGATCAGGGTGTCAGTCGGCTTGCGGGCGCCAATGTCGGCGATCCGGCGACACGCGACGCCATCGTCGACCCGGGCAACGTCACGCGCGGCAGCAGCATCACCAACATCGACCAAGCCCACCACGCCGGCGAGCGCTTCCCGAGCGACATGAGTGCGACGCGAAGCGCAAATGTGGACATGGACCAGCGACGTGGCGAGCGCCTCGCCGGCGACACCACGAGTAGCTCGACGAGCTCCAACGCCGACCTCGCCCAACGGGCCGGAGAGCGCGCTGTGGGAGAGGCGAGCTTCGCGACGAACGCGAACGTGGACCAGGCCCAGCGTGCCGGCGAGCGCATCGCGGGCCAGAGCAGCTTCGCGACCAACGCGAACGTGGACCAGGCCCAGCGTGCCGGCGAGCGCATCGCGGGCGAGAGCAGCTTCGCGACCAACGCGAACGTGGACCAGGCCCAGCGTGCCGGTGAGCGCATCGGTGGCGACGCCACGGGCGGCGTGGCCCAGCACGAACCGGGTTCGTTCGGCGATCCGATCAAGCCGGTTATCGACGTCGACACGGACACCGCTGCTCGCAGCGTGGTCCACGACATCGCGCCGACCGACATCGGGAGCGGTGTCGTCGGTGAAGACAGCCTGCACAGTGGCGTGCGAGACGTCAACGACGTCGACCTTCGGACCGGCCTCGTCGCTCCTGTCGAAGGAAGCCCTGAAGCCTGGGCGTTCCAGAACGCCGCCGACGCAAGCAACGCGTCGGCCGCGACCGAGGGCACCATGCGCAGCGCCCTTCGCGACATCGCGCCTCCAGACGTGAGCAGCTCATCCACCTACAGCGGCGACGACCTCGCCGGTCCCGGCTACCTCGCCAACTCCGACGCGGACGCGGTGCGCGCGGTGCGCGACGTCACGGACGTCGACCTTCGCGGCACGGCCTCGACCCCCAGCGGGGACGAGATCCGCGCGGTCCGCGACGTCACCGACGTCGACCTTCGCGGCGCAGCTTCGACCCCGAGCGGGGACGAGATCCGCGCGGTCCGCGACGTCACGGATGTCGACCTTCGCGGCACGGCCGCGACGACGAACTTCACCGACGACGGCACGATTCCGAACGTCGATTCGGCGGAGGCGTACTCGCCGTCCTTCCATAGTGGTGGGACGAGCGGCGATGCCTTCCTCTCGAGCGCCGAGGCGAGCCAGTACAACGCGGCCAGTGCAGACAGCTCCGGCCTGACGACAGACGAGGGTCAGCTGTACAACCCGGCGGCCGACGCAACGACCGCGATCCCCGAGCACCACGGTGGCGACGCGATCGGGAACACGCCTGGCGACCCCGAGATCAGCGCGTAACGCACTTTCCGGTAACACTCGAAGGCGGCCTCCGCGAGGAGGCCGCCTTCGTCATCAGTAGCGGATGTCGCTCTTCAGCAGGTCCCGATCCACGATGTCGATGTGCCGCCGGCCGATCTTGATCGCCTTACGGTCCTCGAGGTCCGCCAGGACGCGGTTGACCGAGACGCGCGCCGCTCCGACGAAGCCTGCCAGATCTTCCTGCGTCAGCTCGACCTGATCCGTCCCGGATGCTTCGGATATGTCGAGCAGGCACTTGGCGACGCGGCCAGGGAGATCAAGGAATACCAGATCCTCGACGTGTCCGGTGCTTCGGCGCACGATCTTCGCGAGCAAGCCGAGCATCCGTCGCATCGAGTCGGGATTGCGTTCGAGCACGGCCATGAAATCCGCGCGCCCCAAAGCCAGCGCCGATGTATCGGTGATCGCGGTGACCGAAGCGGAGCGGCGGGCGTCGTCAAAAAGGGCAAGCTCACCGAACACGTCACCGCCCCGTTCCAGAGCGATGACGACTTCGTGTCCGGAGTCGTCAGGCACCGATACCTTCACCGTTCCTGCGGTGATCAAGAAGACCTGACCGGCCTCGTCGTCGCGATGGAAGATCACCTCGTCGCGCGCGAAATGCCGGGAGCGCATCTTCGCGGCGATGGCCAGGCGGTCAGCGGGGCTCAGGCAAGCGAAGAGAGGACTCTCGTTGAGATAGTCCGCGACCTTGGCGTAGTCCACCTCGCGGAGATAGTGCGGCCAGGGTCAAGCGGGCCCGGACACCTCAGACTGGCCGTGTGCCGTCGGACCTCGCCGGATTCCTCGTCCTGTCGATCATCGTGATCGTGACCCCAGGACCCGACACGGCGCTTACGATCCGCAACACGCTGCTGGGCGGGCGTGCCGGAGGTGTCGCGACGGCCGCCGGCGTAGCGCTCGGACAGGCCACGTGGTCGGTCGCGACGAGCGCAGGCGTCGTCGCTCTTCTGGTCGCCGCGGAGCCGGCCTTTGTCGCGCTCAGGCTCGGTGGCGCCGCGTACCTCGTGTTTCTCGGGACGCAGGCCCTCTGGGCGGCAGTTCACGGCGACCGAGCGAACGAGACGGCCGGGCCGCTCCACAAGGTCCGGCTGCGTCCACCGACGGCTCTGCGTCAGGGCGTGACGAGCAACCTCACGAATCCGAAGATGGCGGTGTTCTTTCCGAGCTTGCTCCCGCAGTTCGTGTCGGCGAGCGGCACCTCGTTCTTGGCGCTCCTGGCGCTGGGACTCGCGTTCAGTCTGATGACACTTTCGTGGCTCACCGTGTACGCGTTCGTCGTCGCGCGGGCCGGTGACCTGCTCCGACGTAGCGGCGTTCGGAGGCTCGTCGAGGGCGTGACCGGCGCGGTGCTCGTCGCGTTCGGCGTCCGCGTCGCGACGACCGCGCGCTGAGACACCGATTGAGCTAGCCGCGCACCATCCCATACCGCTTGCCTTGCGCGGTCATCCGCACGAAGTACCGCAGGCGGGTCGCGAAGATCAAAGGCCGTCCGCGCGCGCCCTCGATCCATCCGAGGCGGATCCGCTTGTAGGCCTGGGGGAGGCGCTGGAACCTATCCCACGCGCCAGGCACGGCGTGCAACGCGCGCGTGATGTCGGACGCGACGCGTAGCGGCTCGCGCTTCACAGCCCCGCCGATCGCGGCAAGACCGGCCGGCGTCATGCGGCCCTCCTTGATGAGACGGAGCACGCGGGCTTTGTTCATCTCCGACAGGGGTGAGCCTTTGCGTCGCGGCGTGAAGCGCTGAGCGCGCGAGTGGGGACCGATCTTCTTCACCGTGCTGTCGATCCATCCGAACGCCAGCGCTTCGTCGACCGAGTCGTTGTAACTGATCGAAGGCTTCCCGCTGCTCTTGTCGTGGTAGACGAGCCAGATCTCCTTTTTCTTCGCGCGGTTGCGCTTAAGCCACGCGCGCCACGACGCGGAGGTGTGCGCTTCGAGCGTTTCGCCAACGTCCAGCGCCGGGATGGTAGTTAGCTGCGCGGGCGATGTCCGGTGCCGGCCTCCTGGTCCTCCTCCGCGCGCTCGCCCTCGACGCGGTCACCGTGGATCTCGCCGCGCCAGCCGCCGGTCGGCGTGCGCAGCTCCTCAATGAACTTCTTGAAGCGTTCGAGGTCGCCCTGGATGCGCAGGTCATCCGCGCCGAGCACGTCGCCGACACGTTCGGTCACGTCCTTCGGCTCCCAGTGCATCTCGAGCTCGATCCTGGTCTTGTTGTCCCCCAGCGGGGCGAAGCGGACCGTGCCCTGGTTGCGCGCCCCCGAGGTGCTTCGCCACGAGATCACGCGGTCGGGAACCTGCTCGACGATGTCGGCATCCCACTCTTCGACCTTGCCGGCGATCTTCGCACGCCAATGCAGCCGCTTGTCGTCGAGCTGCTGCACCGCTTCGACGCCTTCCATGAATCGCGGGAACACCTCGAACTGCGTCCACTGGTCGTATGCGATGCGAACGGGAACGTTCACTTCGATCGATTTCTTCACGGTCGGCATGGCTATGACTCCTTCCTTGCTTCTTCCATCAGCTCCTGCTGCGCCTGCTCTTTGAGCGCGGCCATCTGTGCGCCCAGGTCCTCGAGCTGCACGGTCGAGAAGGCGCTCTTCGTCTTCTTGAAGAGCTCGCCTTCCTCCTCTTCGATATGGTGCTCGAGATTCTCTTTGAAGACCTTGAAGGTCGGCATCCATTTCTCGTCCCCGGCATCGATCGTGGAGATCTCGTCGAGCAATGTGTCGACCACGCCATGCTCGACATAGGCCTCGAGCACGAGGTCTTTCGCGTTGGGATGCTTCTGCAGCGCCGGATAGAAGATCTCTTCCTCGATGCGCTCGTGGACGGTCAGATCATCGACCAGACCCTGAAAGAGCTCTCCGCGCCGCTTGACGGCGCCCTCACCGGTGCTCTCGATCTGCTCGATGACTTCCTTCGCCTCCCCGCGCGGTTGCGCGAAGCGGGACGCAGTGACAGAGGGTTAGTTGCGCAAGTGCGGTGCCAGTTCGCGCTCGCGTACCCGGCGGGCGAGCGGGCCGTTAGGTGTGCGACCCTTCAATGCAACGGCGCAGCGTGGTGATCAGTGAGTCAATCGTCCGGAGGTAGGGCCGACTTGTCACACGCTGAGCGTCCGCGGTGCTCTATGTCTGGATGGATGCCTCGTCCATGACGTTGCCGGCGCGGGGTGCGGGCAGGTCCGCGGTGCTTTCGCCGGCGTTCGAGCGGCTCTTCCGCTCGGAGTACGCCCGCGTCGTGGGCATCGCGCATCGCGTTCTCGCGGACCAGGATGGGGCGGAGGACGTGGCCCAGGACGTGTTCCTTTCTTTCTATCGCGCGCATCCCGGGGATGCCGAGTACGCCGCCGCGTGGCTACACGCCGCGGCGGCGCACAGCGCCCTCAACGCGCTGCGAGCGCGCGGGCGGCGCGGCAGGCGCGAAGCCGCTCAGGCCGTCTCGGCCGACACGCCGGCGGGCGATGATCCCGCCGAACTGGTGACCGCCGCCGAGACGCAGGATGAAGTACGCGCGGTGCTCGCGCGTCTGCCGGAACGGTCCGCCGCACTCCTCGCGCTGCGCTACGCCGGTCTTTCGTATTCGGAGATCGCCGCCGCACTCGACGTCCGCGCGTCGAGCATCGGGACGCTTCTACGTCGCGCGGAAGAGTCTTTCCGGAGGGAAATGCGATGAATGAGAGCGAGATAGAGCGCGGGCTGGGCACCGCCGAGCCGCGCGTCGACACCGAGGCGGCGCTCGCGCGACTCCGCACGCGCATCGAAGATGAGGGCGTGGTCGCCGCCCCGCCGGCCATCCGCCGGCGGGTACCCGCGCGCTGGCTCCAGGGCCTTGCTGCGGCCGCGGGCGTCGTGCTCGTCGCGAGCGCGCTCACGCTGTCCGGCGTCGCGGACTCGATCCTCAAGATCTTCGAGCCGAGGAGCATTGTCGGAGTGCCGATCACCCAGCAGGATCTGAGCTATCTCGGACAGGCGTGCGCCGGGCTTGACCTGCAGCAGTGCATGGGGACCTACGGCACGTTCGAGTGGACGACCCCGCCGCAGCCGAAGGAAGTGCAGTCGCTTGCGTCGGCCTCGAGCACGGCCGGCTACAGCGTGCAGACGCCGAGCTCGCTGCCCGCCAGCGTCACCGGCCCGACGCGTTACGGCGTGATCAATCGCTCGAGCGCGACATTCACTTTCAGCGCCGGTGCCACGCAGCAGGCTGCGACGCGCCAGGGCCGCACCGCCCCGCCGATGCCCGCGAACATGGATGGCAGCCACCTCTACATGACCGCCGGCCCGGCCGTCTTCCAGGTGTGGGGAGCCCCCGCCTCGACCGGGCGCGGACCGCAGCCCGACCCAATTCCCACGCTCGTCGTCGGACAGGCGAAGGCGCCGGTCGTCACGAGCGACGGGGTGACGGTCGATCAGCTCCGCACGTACCTTCTGCAGCAACCCGGCGTCTCGCCGCAGCTTGCGGCAGCCATCCGCGCGATCGGCGACCCGGCGAGCACGCTGCCCGTGCCCGTACCGGCGGAGCTCGCTGTCTCGCACCCGGTGACCGTCCAAGGGGTGCAGGGTCTCTTCATCGGCGACAACACAGGGATAGCGAGCGCCATCATCTGGCAGAAGGACGGCATGATGTTCGAGGTGATCGGCTCACTCACCGAGCGGCAGGCGGTCGACATAGCCAACTCCATGCGCTAGGTGGCGGCGACGAGCCCGCCGATCCAGCTCGAGCACGTCACCAAGCGCTACGGCAACGTCGTCGCGCTCAACGACCTGAACCTCTCGGTTCAGGAAGGGGTGTTCGGTTTTCTCGGGCCGAACGGCGCGGGCAAAACGACAGCCGTCAAGATCCTCCTCGGGCTCACGCGGGCCACGAGCGGAAGCGGATCGCTCGCGGGCGGCGCGTTCGGTTCAAAAGGGTCCCTCGGCCACATTGGCTACCTACCCGAGCTCTTCCGCTATCAATCGTGGCTCACTGCGCGCGAGGTGCTGGCGCTGCACTGCGAGCTCGCGCGAATAGACCCTGCGAAATGGTCGACGGAGATCGACCGTACCCTCGCGATCGTCGGACTAGCGGATCGCGGCACGAGCCGCGTTGGGACCTTCTCGAAGGGGATGCAGCAGCGTCTGGGCCTCGGCGTCGCGCTGCTTGACGATCCAGCCGTGGTGCTCCTCGACGAACCGACGAGCGCGCTCGACCCGGTCGGACGACATGATGTCCGCGAGATCATCCGCGCGCTCCGCGAGCGCGGGACCGTTGTCTTCCTCAACTCACACCTGTTATCGGAAGTCGAGCAGGTCTGCGACGGCGTCGCCATCGTGGACCGCGGCAAGGTGATCGCGCAGGGCAAGCTCGACGAGCTCCTTGGGACTTCGTCGGTGCGCGTTCGGGCGAGCGGCCTTTCTCGCGAGGGCCGCACCGCGATCGCGCGTTTCGGCGAGCTCGATGACGGTGCCGACGGCGCCATCACGATTCGCGGCATCGACCGCGAGCGGATCCCCGATCTGGTGAGCGCCATCGTCGGTGCGGGCGCGCGAGTCTACGCGGTCGAGCCGCAGCACGAGACGCTCGAGGAGCGCTTCCTGAGGCTCCTGGGTCAATGACGATGACGCCCGCGCTCGTCGTGGCGCGTCAGGTCGTACGCGAAGCGGCGCGGCGCCGGCTACTCCTCGCGCTGATCCTGCTGACGATCGTCGTCATTGCCCTGACCGTGTGGGGCGTCTCGCGGATCGACGATCTACGCAACGCGGGCCAGCCGCTTCCTGAAGCGCAGAAGAAGACGATCGTGTCCCAGCTCCTCATCCTCGTGATGTTCATGTTCAGCTGGGTGCTGTCGCTCGCCGCTGTCTTCATCGCCGCGCCCGCGATCTCCGGTGAGCTCGAATCGGGCATCGCCCTCGCGCTTCTCGCGCGCCCGATGTCGCGCGCCGAGTACGTCGTGGGCAAGTGGCTCGGGCTGGTAACCCTGGTCGTCGTGTACGGCGTGACCGCCGCGATCATCGAGCTCGTCGCGGTGCAGGTCGTGAGCGGATATCTCCCGCCGCACCCGGTCGAATTCCTCGGCTTCCTACTCAGCGAAGGTGTGGTCATCCTCACGTTCGCCTTGATGCTCTCGACGCGCCTTGCCGGCATGGTCGGCGGGGTGATCGCGGCCATCCTCTTCGGCATCGCGTGGATGGGCGGGATCGTTGGCGGCGTCGGCGCCGCGTTCAACAACGCGACGATCACGCACGTGGGCACCGCGACGAAGCTCATCCTGCCGACCGACGGTCTATGGCGCGGCGCGGTGTGGAGCCTTGAGCCCTCACTGGTCATCGCCGCGCAGTCGGGGCTCGGACCCGCGGTCGCCGCGAATCCGTTCTTCGCGGCCGAGCCTCCGGCTGGAGCGTACGTCGCGTGGGCCGTCGGCTGGATCATCGCGATGCTCGCCCTCGCCGTCTGGAGCTTCCGCTCTCGCGAAGTCTGAGCGCCAAGCGTGGATCGGCTACGGCGAGTGGCAGCTCGGGTCCTGTCCCGGGGTCGGGGTTGTGCGCTCACCTGCCCGTCCGCTGCGCAGACCTGACGAACCGGATCTAGCGACGCGGCGGGCGACGGCTCGCGCACAACCCGCTCCCCCGTGCCACCCGCGCTGCCACTCGCCGTAGCATCCCGGGCAATGCCGATCGACCGCGCGTTCTCGCGGCGCGCAGGCTTCCAGGCGTATCTGATCGCGGCCTTCTCGCTCATGTATGCAGTCGTCTTCCTCGTCTTCGTCCGCAACCATCCGGAGAACCTCGGCGCCGCGGCGCTCGCGTGGGCGCTCATCGCCGGAGCGGGGCTCTCGGCGACGATCACCACGGTCTCAGCAGCCGCGCGGATCGGCGGTGATGCTCGCTGGTGGCTGTCCGCGCTGGGCGTAGGTTACGGCCTGCTCTCCGCCGCACACGGGACTTTCGCGGCCATCGCTATCGAGCAGAGCATCCCGATCGGTGATCTCTCGCCCACCGATCCGCGCGGCCTCGCGACCTTCGGCCTCGCGGGGCTCTGGGCCTTGACGCTCGGGCTCGAGATTCGCTCGGGCAACGGCGCGCTCCCACCGAACCTCGGCTGGCTCGCGATCGCGAGCGGGCTCGATCTCATCGCGCTCTTTGTCGCGACGGTCGCGCAGGCCGACGGCGCCATCCTGGTCACCGGTGGACTCGCCTCCGTCATCCTCGTTCCGGCGTTCTGGATCTGGACCGGCCGGGCCCTTCGTACCTAGACCCGCTCGAGCGGGCCGTCCTCGCGGTGCCCCTCGTCGGCAGCATCGCGCTCGGCCTGCCGCTCTACGTCCTTCCGCGTCCGTTCGCGCAATTCGCCGGGTTCTCGGGCGACGATCCATTCGTCTACGAGCTCGGCGGCGCCGCGCTCCTCGGGTACGGCGTGGCGCTCGCGATCGGGGCGCGGCGAGCCGAGTGGGAACCGATGCGCTTCATCGTCCTCGGTACGTACGTCTTCTCGGTCGTGGCCTTCCTCGCCGCCTTCGTCGCGCTCGGCTCGTCGGTGCTCAACGGCGCCGTCCTGCTGGTCATGCTCTGGTCGGTCGTGGTCGCGTACTCGACGGGACGCGTCCTGGTCGCGCATCGCGGCGTTCGCGCGGGACCGCGCGATATCGCGGGGTGGGTCGCCGTGGTCCTCGTGCTCGCGACGATCTCCGCGGCGGTGTTCGGCATCGGGCCACAGGCCCCCCAGCTGTTCGCGGCGCTGACGGGCTACCGCGGCACCGACGAATACCTGTACCGGCTTAGCGGAGCAGCCTGCTTCGGTTACGCCGCGATGGGCGTTGGCGAGCTCCGTTCGCTCCACTGGGAAGATCTCCGGCTCCCTAACGTGATGGCGCTCGTGTTCAACGGGCTCGCGTTCCTCGCCGCGGTCTTCGAGATCATCGCCGGCCGAACGACGCTTCTCGCTCTCCTCGTCGCCCTGGCGGCCGGCTTCTTCACTCTCGCGATCACCCTGATCGTCGCCCGCCGCGGGCGCTAATCCACGATGCGCGTGTCCGCGGGTCCGAGAATGGACCAGTGGGTCATGCTCTTCCCGGGCTTCGCGCCATGCCAGTGCTTGGTGTTCGCCGGGATGAGCGCGACGACGCCGGGGGTCAGGTCGTGCTGCTCGGACTCGGTCGCGACGACGCCGTCGCCTTCGGTCACGAGAAGGATCTGATCGGTCGTATGCATGTGCCAGCGGTTGCGGGCGCCATCCTTGAAGTGGATCTCCGACAGACGAAGGTCCTTGCTGTGCTCCCCACCGACGGCCGTGAACGTGTCGACCTGCCCCGAGAAGATCTCGGCGACGCTCTTGGTCCGCTCTTTACGGTCCGTTTTCAGCACCCGCACGCGTCGATCGTCGCACAAGTCCCGCAGACTTGACTCCGTGAGCGCGCCGCTTGCCGTCGAGGCGCACGACCTGGAGCGCATCTACGCCTCCGGCACCGCCTCCGTTGCCGCGCTGGCCGGCGTGACGCTGGCCGTTCGCTCGGGAGAGTTCGTCGCGGTGATGGGTCCCTCAGGCTCGGGAAAGTCCACGCTCCTGAACGTCATCGCCGGCCTGGAGCGCCCGACCAGCGGCACGATCCGGGTCGAGGGCGAGGACCTCACCAGGCTCGACGAGCAGGCGCTCGCGCGGCACCGCGCGAAGCGCGTCGGGATGGTGTTTCAGTCCTTCAACCTCCTCCCCCGCTACCGCGTCGTCGAAAATGTCGCGCTGCCCTTGGCTTTCGCGGGCACTGGGCGCAACGAGCGCCTCGCGAAAGCGCGGGCTCTCCTCGAGCGGCTGGGCATGAGCGCGCGCGCCGAACATCGGACGAACGAGCTTTCGGGCGGCGAGCTGCAGCGTGCGGCGATCGCGCGGGCCCTCGTGAGCGATCCGGCGATCCTCCTTGCGGACGAGCCGACGGGGAACCTGGACAGCGCGAACGGCGCGGCGCTCATCGCGCTTCTCGAGGAGCTGCACGCGCAGGGACAGACCGTCCTGCTCGTCACGCATGACGCCGCGATCGCCGCGCACGCGGGGCGGACCGTCCGTATGCGCGACGGGCGGGTGGTGGACTAGCCGTGCGCGCGTCGGATCTCGTCGCAATGTCGCTGGGCAACTACGCGCGCACACGACTCCGCTCGACGCTGACGACCGCGGGCGTCGCGATCGGGACGGCGCTCGTCGTGCTGCTGATTGCGCTCGCCACGGGCGCCGAGGACAACGTGCGCCGCTCGATCTTCTCGATCGGCGACCTTCGGCTGGTCAGCGTGCAGCCGTTCCAGCCTGGTGCGAGCGGCCTCTCCGCGGTGCCGCGCACGATCACCGACGACACCGTCTCGAAGTTCAAACAGATCGCGCATGTCGATGGCGTGTATCGCCAGTTCGACGCGCCGCTCGGAACCGTCGTCGAGGGCGGCGAGGACGCGACCATTCGACCGCAGGGCATCGAGTCCGGGGCGCCGGTCGATCGCGGCGATCTCATCGCGGGCCGGCACCTCGCCGCCGGGGATCGCGCCGTCGCGATCGTGCCCGGCAACATCGCGCGTCTGGTCGCGCCGAGCGCCGGCGGCGCGGTCGGCAAGCGCGTGACCATGCGCATCGGCGGCGCGGTGAAACTGGGCAGCACGCGCATCGGCGGGAGCGGGACGCCGCGTGACTACGCCGTGACCATCGTCGGCGTCTTCGACGAGCAGGCGTCGCAGACCTCGATGCGCATACCCCTCGAGGATGCGCTCGCCGCGGGCGCGGAGAATCGCGGCCTGACCCCCGACACGCTCCGCCAGAGCACTGGATACAGCGGCATCGCCATCGAGGCCGATGATTCGCAGAACGTGGCCGACATCGTCAGGGCTGTGCAGGAGCTCGGCTTTTCGTCGTTCTCGCTGAAGCAGGTCGTCGAGCAGATCGACCAGGGATTCGGCGTCTTCAGGGGCATCCTCGCCGGCATCGGCGGCGTCGCGCTGCTCGTCGCGGCGATCGGCATCGCCAACACGATGGTGATGTCGGTGCTGGAGCGCACCCGCGAGATCGGGATCATGAAGGCCGTCGGCGCGGCGCCGGGCGACATCCGCGCGCTCTTTCTGGCGGAAGCCGCGTACGTCGGGGTCTTCGGTGGGGTTCTCGGTCTCGCCCTAGGGGTGGGCGGCGGTCAGGTGATCGAACGGATCATTCGCAACCTGAACCCGCGCGCGAACCCGGCGCCGATCTTCGTCGTCGGTCCGGATCTCGCCCTCGGCGCGCTGGCGCTCGCGCTGGTTGTGGCGCTGGTGGCGGGATTTCTCCCCGCCCGCCGCGCCATGCGCATGTCGGCCCTCAGCGCGCTCCGTTACGAATGAGCAACCCGGAACCAATACTGGCGTTGTGCGTTCACATATGGTCGTGAGGGCGTGGCGCGGAGTCATCGGAGCGCTCGTCTCAATCGGCCTTGCCGCGAACGTCGTGGGATCGCTCCCCTCATCGGTCGGGACGACCGCTCCGGCCGGCACTGCGCCGACCCCGAACCCATCCACGCCGGCGCCGAGCCCAGCGCCGAGCGACATCTTCCACTCGGCGGCGGGGTTCGACCTGCGGCTCCCCGCCGGATGGCGCGCGAGCGATCGCGAGGAAATGATCAACCGCCGCACTTACAGGCTTTTCGTCGTCGGAAACGGCGGCACCGACGTCGGGCCAACGGTCTCCGGCAATGCGGACTGGAAGAACGTTCCGGGCGATCGGGTCCGCCTCGAGCTCATGCTCTTTGCAGGCCCGGTGGGTGGTGCGATCGACAGCGAAAGCCGCTTCCCGCTCGATTGGACCGCCGCGCGAGCGCTCCCCGAGCAAGGAGACTTCTCGGTTCGCGCCCTCTCCTTCCAGCATCTCCTGCGGCCGCTCACGTTGATCGCGCACCTCGGGAAGACCGCGCCCAGCTGGGATGTGGACGAGCTCGAGTGGCTAGTCGCGAGCCTCGTGCCCGAGGCCATTTCGACGCAGGGCGAATACCGCGGCTGGCGCGTGATCGGGCCTTTGGACGCCTTTCCCTTGGGCACCGTGCGCCATTTCGACGACCTCGCGGGCACCGGCGCGTACGGATTCTTCCTCGTCCGCGGAGCGAAGAGCGTCTTCGCGTTCATCGACCACGTCTCTTTTGTGGCGGCGATGAAGCCCTGCCCAATCACATACGAGATCCCGTCGCGGACGTTCGTCTGCGACCTGACCGGCGAGCGGTGGTCGCGCGTCGGCAAACAGGTTCTTACTGAGACGTCGTGGTTATCGCTGCAATTTCACACCGTACTGGTCAAGGATGGGGTGATTCTGGTCGGCGGCTCCAGCGGCAGCTCCAGTCGGAACGAGTACGACGAGGCGAACGAGTTCTCGGATCCGGTCCCGCCCGCAACGCGGAGCGGCGCTCGCGTCTCGCACCAGGACATGATCGACCGCTACGCAAAGCTCACCAGCACCGCTCCGATCGTTCGGTCTGAAGCGCGGCTCGTGCCGGCCGATGCCCTCGCGAGAAGTGGTTTCGTGCGCGGTGCGCCGTCGACCTACTCCGCGCCGATCTGGGTCGTCGCGTTCTCGGGTGAGGTCCGCCCACAAGGGTTCACCGAAGTATTCGGCAGGTGGACCGTCTTTCTCGCGGACGCCAATACTGGCGGCATGATCACGGCGGCCTGCTGTGAAGGCGGGACGGACTGGCCGGCGGGATTCGACACGCTCCCCGATATCGCCAACTAGACCTTGAGTTATGCGGCCAGACCTCTCGTCTTGGCTGAAGCCTCATCGATCGCCTCAAGATCGACTTCGATCTTGACCTTGTCGCCGACCAGGACGCCGTTCGGTATCGGCATGTTCCACGTAAGGCCGAAATCGGTCCGGTCGATGGTGACACTGGCGGCGGCACCGAGGTGCAAACCGCCCTGGCCATTGACAACGGTGCCGAGGAGCTCCACGTCGAAGCTGACCGGCCGCGTGATCTCTCGGATGGTCAGGTCGCCGCTGACGGTGTAGCGGCCGTCGGCTTTGGGGAAGATGGCGTTGCTCTTGAAGGTGATCTCTGGGTACTTCTCGACATGAAAGAAGTCGGCTGAGGCGAGGTGGCCGTCACGCTTCGCATCGCCTGTCGTGATGCCCTTCACCTGAACGGCGATCTCGAAGTCGCCCTGCTCCGGGTTCGCGGGATCGAGCTCGATGCGGCCGCGGGCCTTGCCGAGGCTTCCGCGAACGGTGCTCAGCATCATGTGCTTGACCGAAAAGCTCACTGACGTGTGGGCTGGATCGATGTACCAGAACATTTGTTTTCCTCTCGCCGGTCCCGTCCCGGCAGCTAGTTGCTGGTACAATCAACTGGTTGCCTACGCAAGTTATTCCAAAGGCCCGGAAGCGCCGTCTGAAGGCGGCTGAGCTGCGGGCGTGGCGAGCGTTCATGATCGCCTCGGTCGCGGTCACCCGCGGCCTGGACCGCGATTCGCAGGCCACCAACGGGCATCCCCTCGCGGAGCATCACCTGCTTGCCGTACTTGGCGAAGCCGGTGAGGCGGGCATGCGGCCGACCGAGCTTGCTCTCGCATCGACCCTGACGAAGAGCGGCCTCACTCGCGCGGTCGACCGGCTCGAAGCTGAGGGGCTCATCGAGCGACGGCCCTGTCCTGGCGACGGGCGCGGGCAGCTTATCGCCCTGACGGCCAAAGGGCGGCGGACCCTGCGCCGCGCCGCGCCCGAGTTCTTCCGCTCGGTCGCGCGCCACTTCGCCGACCACCTCACGGAACGCGATATCGAAGCGGTCACCACGGCGTTCGAACGGATGACCGCGGCGGATCGCGTCTAGAACGGCCCGGCGAGCTCCGGCGGCGCGAAGAGCTGCGTCGGCGCCTGCCACCATTCGTCGATGAGGTCCCCGCGCGACTGCCTGAGGAGCGCCGCGATCGTGTCGGGCGGCTGATCGCCCGCCGCAGCGACGACGACGATGTGTCCGGAGCTGAGCGCTTTGCCGTAGCGCTTCCGCACCTCGCTGGGGACCCCGCCATTCAGAAGTCTCACCAGACGGTCGACGAGCCCTCCCCAGCCCTTGCCCGGGACCCACGCACGATCGGCGGCGATGCGCTCCGCGCGCCGGCGGTCCTTCGCGATCACCGAGGTGTCCTGCTCGCGCACACCCGAGTCACGAAGCAACCGGACCGCGGAGGCCGCGGCGTCATCGTCGTCGAACGCGGCGGCCGAGACCATGCCTCCCGCCGCTTCCTCGAGATACGACGCACTGGTGGCCATTCCAGAACTATGCCTTAGGCACGCCAGGCGAGCACCGGGATGTTCATCTCCTCGGGACTCATGCCGCCGTGCGATCCGCGGTGTCTGAAGGTCTGGCCGTCGACCCTCACGATGCTCGCGGCGCGGTCGTCGCCGAGCATCGCGCAGACCTCGCCGATCCGGCGGCGCGCCACCTCAGCATCGCCGCGGCCGAAAAGGCCCGCGTCGATCGCTTCGTCCCGGTCGAACACGAAGAAGGTGTTCGGATAGCGCCGCTCGAGGTGCTGCTTCACGCGATCGGGCTGATCGGTATGCAGGAACGCCAAGCGCGGCTCCCCGGCGATCGGATTGCGCAGCAAAGCTCGAAGCTCGCCGTCGCCGATGAGATCGATGAGCCGGTCGGGATCCGTCGTCGCATGGCCGTGATCGGCGGTGAGCATGACGAGCGTGTCGTCAGGCTTACGGCCGCCCAGCGCGCGTTCCAGGGCGCGGTCGAACAGGGCCGCCTCGGTCGCGTGCTCCGGCGATCGCGGGCCCGAGAGGTGGGCGACCGAGTCGATCCCGGCCCAATACGCGTACACATATGCGGGCGCGTCGCCCCAGGGCCGGCGCTCCAGCAGGTCGCGGAGACGCACGCTCATGCTCGAGGGCAGCGCGTATCCCGCGTACTCGGCCTCGACCGCATGCATCCGCGTCATCGCCTCCATACGGAAGATCTCCGGCTCGATCACCCAGGACACCCCGCCACGCCGCCGAATGCGGGCATGCACCGAGCCGACCTTCACGTACTCGCGCGGGTCGAGCCGCTGATCGTCGAAGTACGATCCGCGACGATTCACGCCAGGTCCCCAACGCAGCATCTGCGTCACCTGCGCGAACTCCTGAAGCCAGATGAAGTAGGCGATGTTCCCGTGCTCCTGCGGCGTGCGAGCCGTGTTCAGCGTGGTGATCGCCGCCGCGGTCGTTGAAGGAAAGATCGTGGTGGCCTCGATCAGCTGCGCGCCGTCGCGGACCTCTGCCCGCGCAAGAAGCGAAGCGATGAAGGGGGTGTCGCCTGCCGCGCAGAGCGCGCGAAGCTGCGCGATCCCGAGGCCGTCCGCGAGCACGACCACCACCTGCCTCACGCCTTCGCGCATCGCCGGATCGAGCGCGCGCAGCGGGGGCGGATCGGTGTCATCGCGCGCGCCGAGTAGGTCGAGCACCGTCGCGGCGAGATTGAGCAGCCCGCCGCCATCGTAGTCGGGCAGCACGAAACCACGCGCGCGAAGACGCTCGATGAGCGCGCCGGGCATCGGCGGACGATACTGCGTCGCGATGCGTACGGTGTTCGAGGTCGACGGTCTCTTCGACGGAGTGCGCGTGGTCGAGAACGCGGCGATCGTTGTTGATGGTCAGGAGACCGTCTGGGCAGGCGAGCGCGGGAAGATCCCGAAGTCAGCGCCGAACCAGCGGAGCGAGACCGCAAGGGCGCCCGGGCGGTTCGCCGTGCCCGGGTTCATCAACTGCCACTGCCATCTCACGCTCGACGGGGATGCCGACTTCGCGGCCGAGGTGCGTCAGAGCGACACCGTGGCAACGCTCAAAGCCTTCCGCAACGCACGCGCCGCGCTGCGTGCCGGCGTCACCACCGTCCGCGACCTCGGCGCGAATGGCGCGATGGTGATCGAGCTGGGTCGCGCGATCGAGCACGGGACGCTCGAGGGTCCGCGGGTCATCGCCGCGGG
>WNGI01000865.1_pt1 | contig 31766 bp, 26 predicted proteins | sample 5400621 | NCBI WGS metagenome assembly WNGI01 (sample SAMN13153374, study PRJNA577476) | soil metagenome | isolation source: 20 cm soil or saprolite under Garry oak tree replicate 1 | place: USA:California | collected 2016-06-15
GGAGCGGCCGCACGTGCACGCCCGGCGCCTGCATGTCGCAGATGAAGTAGCTGAGTCCCTTGGCTTTCGGGCCGCCGGTGCGCGCGAGCAGGATGCCCCAGCGCGCGAACTGCGCATAGCTCGTCCACACCTTCTGGCCGGTCACCGTCCAGCCGCCGGTCACCGGCTCGGCACGCGTCCGGAGCGCGGTCAGATCCGAGCCGGCGCCCGGCTCAGAGAAGAGCTGACACCAGAGCTCGTCGGCGGGCAGGATCGGCGGCAGGAAGCGCCGCTTCTGCTCCTCGGTGCCGTGCGCGATGAGCGTCGGCCCGACCAGGTTCACACCGATGCGGTTGATGATCTCCGGTGCGCGCGCCGCCGCCAGCTCCTCCTGCAGGATGTAGTGCTCCACCGCCGACGCCCCACGCCCGCCGTACGCCCGCGGCCACTGGATGCCCACCCACCCGCCACCAGACAACGTCCGCTGCCAACCTCGCAGCGCCTCGACCTCGTCCGCCAACGATGTCGCCGGCATCGACCTCGGCACATGGTCCCGCAACCATGCCCTGAGCTCGCTCCGAAACGCCTCCTCCGCCGGCGTGAACGACAGGTCCACGCTGCGTAATTGCCCGCCGAACGCCGGGGCGGTCAACTCGTATCGGGACGTCGCTCACATACTGTTCAATCGCCGCAAGCACTGCGCGGGAGAACGCGGCGTAGATCGCTGCTCGTCGGCGCCGTGGTTCACCGGCTGGCGCGACGGACCCGGGTCGCCAGCGTCCGAACGGTCACCCGTCGTCCGGGCCCGCACGTGGCTTGCGAGCGTGGGCTGGCGGATGCATGGACTGCTCGGGATCGACGAACAGCCGCGTAGCCGACCGCGGCGTGCATTCCAGTTCCGTTCGGCGCGACGGTAACTGCCGCGACGGGGACTTCGCAGCGATCGCGTTCGGGTACGTGCTATACGCAGCGACCGAGAGTGTCCCGCCCCGGCGTCGGCAGCGTCCTCACCCGGCGCGCTCGCGGAGACCGTACTTCCCGATCTTCTTCTGCAGCGCCCGCACCGAGATGCCGAGCCGCCGCGCGGTCTGGGTGCGGTTCTCCCCGTGGCGGCGGAGCTCCTGGATGATCAGCAGCTGCTCGATCCGTCCCATGCGATCGCGGAGCTTCCCGTCGTCGCCGTTGGTGGCGGCGAGCGTCGCGTCGCCCGCCACCTCCGTCGAGAGGTGCACGAGGTCGATCGCCTCGCCGGGCTCAGCGAGCGCGACGGCGCGTTCGAGCTCGTTCTTCAGCTCGCGCACGTTGCCCGGCCAGGGATATCGCTCGAGGCAGCGCAGCGCTGCTGGCCTGATGCCCTTCAGCTGCTTCCCCGCGTGCGCGTTGTACCGGTGGAAGAAGTGCTGCGCGAGGAGCGCGACGTCGCCGGCGCGCGCGCGAAGCGGCGGCAGCGGGACCGGGAAGACGTTCAGCCGGTAGTAGAGGTCCCGCCGGAAGCGTCCGGCCTCGACGTCGGCCTTGAGGTCGCGGTTGGTCGCGGTGATGAGCCGCACGTCGACGCGCACGGATTCGGACGCGCCGACCGGCCGGACCATGCCGTCCTCCACCACGCGCAGCACCTTCACCTGCATCGTCGGCGACATCTCCCCGATCTCGTCGAGGAAGATCGTGCCGCCGTTCGCCTCCTCGAACAGCCCGCGCCGGTCACGGAGCGCGCCCGTGAACGCGCCCTTCACGTGGCCGAACAGCTCGCTCTCGAGCAGCGGCTCGGGCATCGACCCGCAGTTCAGCGCGACGAACTTCCGTCCCTTGCGCACGCTGTTGAAGTGGATCGAGCCGGCGGCCAGCTCCTTGCCGGTGCCCGTCTCGCCGGCCAGGAGCACCGTCGCCGACGACTGGCTCGCCTTCTCGAGGAGCCGGAAGACGTCGCGCATGGCGGGGCTCGAGCCGATGAGATTCCCGAGCCGGTAGCGGTCGCTCACCTCCCGCCGGAGCGCCCGGTTCTCGAACTCGAGCTTCTCGTTCGCCGCCTGGAGCTCGGCGACGAGGCGCGTGTTCTCGTCGAGCAGCCGCGCGTTCCGCCGCCGGAGCCGATAGGTCTCCATGGCGCAGCGGACGATCTGGACGAGCTCCGCGTTCTCCCACGGCTTGGTGACGAACTGATAGACGCGCCCGGCGTTGATCGCGTCGAGGAGGCTCCCGACGTCGGCGTAGGCGGTCAGCACGATGCGGACGACGTCCGGCTTCTCCTCGGCGACGCGCGCGAGCAGCTCGGTGCCCGCCATCCCGGGCATGCGCTGGTCGGCGATCACCACGCCCACCTCGGCTTCGGCGAGCCGGGCGAGCGCCTCCTCGCCGCTGCGCGCGGTGAGCACGGGGAACTCACCCGGGAAGAGCTGCGGCACGAGGGCGAGGACCGGCTCCTCGTCGTCGACCACCAGCAGCGCGGGCGTCGGCTCGGCGCTCATGTGTTCTCCGCCGACAACGCCGGCGGCTCGACGGGCAGGCGAACCACGAAGGTGGCGCCGCGGCCACGCGCGCTCTGCAGCTGGATGTCGCCGCCGTGGCGGGCCACCAGCGAGTGCGCGATGGCGAGCCCGAGCCCCGTTCCCTTGCCCACCGCCTTGGTCGTGAAGAAGGGCTCGAAGATGCGCTCGCAGAGCTCCGGCGCGATCCCCGGACCGCTGTCGGTGACCTCGACGAACACGCTGCCGTTCTCTGCATACGTCCGCAAGCGGATTTCGCCCTGTCCTTCGACCGCTTGTACCGCGTTCGTCAAGAGATTCATGAAGACCTGGTCGACCTGTCCCGGATTGCAGAAGGGACGCGGGATGTCGCCGTACTCGCGGCGAATCTCGATCCGGTCGCGGTACTCGCCGCGCAGGAGCTGCAGCGCGCGGTCGAGGCCGGCGTGCAGGTCCGTCGGCTCGCGTCCATGGTGCGGCGCGCGGGCGAAGGCCGTGAGCTCGCGGACGATGCGCGCGGCCCGCGCGGCGCCGTCACGGCAGATGGTGGCATTCTGCGTGAGCGCATCGAGCCGCTCGGTGCAGGCCGGGTCGGCGGCGCCGTCGAGGCGCTCGCGCAGGTCGACGGCCGCCGTGTGGATCAGGTCGACGCTGGCATTCACGAACGCCACCGGGTTGTTGATCTCGTGCGCGATGCCGGCCACCAGGCGGCCGAGCGAGGCGAGCTTGTCGGCACGCGCGAGGTGCGCCTGGGCGGCGAAGAGCGCCTCGTGGGTGCGCGCCAGATCCTGCGTGCGCTCCACCACCCGCTGCTCGAGCGTCGCACTCAGCTCGCGCACCGCCGCATAGGAGGCCGCGTTGCGGAGCGCGATGGCCGACTGGTTACCGAGCGTCCGGAGCAGCCGGAGATCGTGCGAGCCGTAGGCCGCGCCCGATCGTTTCGGTCCGACGGCGAGCAGACCTTCGAGGCTGTCCTCGACGCGCAGCGCGACGATCAGCTTGACGCCGGCTGCGGCGAGCACGCGCGCGCCGCGGCTCGCGCCCGCGGCGAGCGACACGACCGAAGCGCCCGGCCCGGGGACGGCGCCGAGCACCGGATCGTCGGCCGCGACTCCGATACCGCTCCGGTCGCACAGCATCCCGTCGCCGTCCGGGAGGAGGAGGAGACAGGGAATCGGCGCCACCGACTGCTCCAGCGTCCGGGCGATGGCCGCGACGATCTCGCTCCGGTCGAGCGAGGCGGCGAGCGTCCGGCTGACCGCCTCGACCGTTGCCTCCGGATCGTACCGCGTCCGGAAGAAGATCCGGTCGACGAGGCGCTGCACGGCGCGCCGCACGGGGGTGAAGATCGCGACCACGACGAGCGTGAAGAGGAAGGGCGTCCATGCCGTCGCTCCCGGCACCTCGCCCGGCCCGAGGGCATGCGCAACGCCGAGCAGCGTGACGTACCCCACCGTCACGGCCACGCTGAACACGACGTAGAAGACGCTCCGCGTGAGCAGCGGGTCGAGGTCGAGGAGGTCGTGCTTCAGGATCGCGTAGGTGAGCGTCAGCGGCAGCAGCGCGGAGGTGACCGGCAGGAGATTCACCGGCAGCGGCACGCGCGCCGCCGCCGCCGCGAGCTCCACGCCCGCCGGCGCGCCGATCGCGACCAGGCTGCCGAGTGCCACGACCTGCACCCGCACCCGGTCCTCGGGCGTGGCGCCGCGATACCAGGCGACGATCAGCGCGCAGGCACCAAGCGCCATCGCCGCGAAGTAGACGAGGCTCCAGTCGAAGAAGCGCATCCAGAGCTCGGGCGCGCGGTCGTAGAGCCCGATGTCGAGGCCCGCGTGCAGACAGGTGACGGCGGCGAGCGCGACGAGCAGCGGGCCCGCGCGGCGCGGCAACGGCCGGTCGGGAAAGGTGAGTGCCAGGACGAGCAGCGCCGCCGGCGCCACCGCCTGCGCGCCCGCGTACAGCGACCGGAAGTGGAACCGGTAGAAGTCGCCGAGCGTCACCACCATCATGAGACCCCAGGCCGTGCAGAAGACGAGCATCGCCGCGCTCGCCGGCCGGCCGGGCTTCAGGTAGGCGACCACGAAGCCGAGGACGAGAAACACCGCGCCGTTGACAAGCAGAACGCCGAACAGGGAGACGTAGTCGGCGAGCCCGAAGCGCATGATCGGGACCGTCCGCTCCGTGCGCCCTGCGGGTGTGAGAAAGGTGTAGCGCACCGGAGTGCCGACATGATTCGCCCACGTCGCCTCGACCAGATCGGCCACCCGCTCCACCGGCTGCCCGTCGGCGGCGACGAGCTTGGCGCCGAACGGCACGCCCGCCCGGAAGCCGGTCCAGTGGCCGAGGGCGTTCGGTGCGACGATCCGGTTCCGGCCGAGCAGGAAGCCCATGAACGGCCGCCGCACCCAGGCGGTCGAGTCGAGCAGGCAGACGAGGGTCACGCCCGCGACGGCCGCGACGAGCGGGTGAAGGAACCGACGGTCGGTCAACAGCATGATCGGCGCGTTCCGCGCGCCAGGGGAGCAATATCTGCGCCATGGACGGCCGCGGCGCTCAGCGGGCTCGCGCTCGCGGCGAGCTTCCCGCCCGCGGGGCTGTCCCTGCTCGCCTGGTTCGCCGCGTGGCCGCTGCTCCGCGCCGTGCGCGACGCGTCGTGGCAGCGCCGCCTCGCGCTCGGTTCGCTCGCGGGATTCGTCTGGTCGCTCGGCACCGTCGGCTCGTGGCTCTACCCGGCGACCCGCGAACATCTCGCCGCGGGGCCGGCCGCCGCCGCGGCGCTCACTGCCGCCGCGGCATGGACGTACGGCGGAGCCTACCTCGCGGCGCTCGCTCTGGTCTACGGCTGGCTGCCGAGACCCCGCTGGCTCGCGGCCCCCGCCGCCCTGGTCCTGCTCGAGCAGCTCCGGACCGGCGTGCTCGGCGGTGCGCCCTGGGCGCTCCTCGGCCAGACCCAGCACGACGTCCTGCCCCTCGCGCAGCTCGCCGAGCTGACCGGCGTGGCGGGTTTGTCTTTTCTCGTCCTGCTGCCCGCCGCGGCCGCGGCCGAGCCGCGTCCGGCGCGGACGGTGGGCCTCCTGACGTCGGCGGCGGCGGTCGCCGCGACGCTCCTCTTCGGCGGGATCCGGTTGCGCACCCTCCCCGCCTTCGATCCCGGCGGCGAGCCGGATCTGGCCGTCGTGAGCGGGCTCAACCTCGCCGCGGATCCGCTGGCCGCGTATGTCGCCGCGAGCGCGACCGCGCCGCCCGCACCGCTCACCGTCTGGCCGGAAGCGGCCGTTCCGGGCTACCTGTCCGACGACCCCTCTGCCGCTGGCGCCGTCGCCCGCGCCGCGCGGACGCGGGGCTGGCTCCTACTCGGCGCGCCGCGCCACGAGAACAGCGGAGGGGCCCGGCGATACTTCAACTCGGTACTCCTCTTCGACGCCGACGGACGGCTCCGGAACACGTACGACAAGCGCCGCCTCGTGCCGTTCGGGGAGCGCTCGCCTCTCCCCGCGCTCTCCACCGTGCCGCGCCCCTTCAGCGCCGGGACGGCCGATGCCCCGCTCGCCACCGACCGCCTCCGCATCGGGCCGCTCGTCTGCTGGGAAGCCATCTTCCCCGCGCTCGCCCGGCGTTACGCCGAGCAGGGGGTCGACGTCCTCGTGAACCTGACGAGCGACCGCGACCTGGGGACCGGCGCTTCACAGCAGCTCGCGTTCTCCCGCTTCCGCGCGATCGAGACGCGGCGGTGGCTCGTCCGCGCGTCGGGCACCGGTGCGACCGTGCTCGTCGATCCGGCGGGACGCGTGCACCGCGCCGACACGCTGCACCTCGGTCCACCGTCCGGTCGCGCCGGCCGGACGATCTACGTGCGCTTCGGTGAGACGATGAGCTGGCTCTCGGCGGCGCTGCTCGTCGCGCTCTGGCTCCCGCATACCGCGAACGTTTGGCCGCGGTGGGGGCGAAAATAGCGTCGCAGGCAGCCCCTCGACGTGCGTGATCGCCGTCCGTACCGTGGGCGCTCCGGGCACATCTTTTGCGTTGCGTTTGACTGGATACCTGGGTTAAGAGCAGGCGACGCCTCCATGCGTCCCCCAAGCCGCGTCTTCCTCGTAGGACTGCTCGCGGTCCTGCCGCTGCTGGCGCTCCGCGTCTCCGCGCATGCCTGGTGTGTCGGCGGGGCGCCTCCGGCGCTCGACGAGGACAACGACGGGCTCAACGACATCCAGGAACGCTTCTTCGGAACCGACCCGAACAACGCGGACACCAACGGCAACGGCGTCCTCGACGGCGACGAGGACAACGACCACGACGGCATCCCGAACAAGGACGAGCCGACGATCTTCTCGCTCGAGGGGTTCGTCGATCCGTTCGCAGTCCGATCCCGCAACATCGCGCTCGTCATCGAGGGGACCAACCTGTTCCCGAACTTCGTTGGCAGCATCAACCGCATCAACTTCGTCCAGGCGAGGCAGCTGGTCTGGAGCACCGCGCGACGCCGCCTGAACAAGCGCGTCCGTCTCTACCTGCGGATGCCGTGGACGCGGGCGCAGAAGCTCGTCGGCAAGCTCGCGGTGGAGACGGCGGTCGGACAGACGAACCTGCTGTCGTTCGAGCGCATGAACTGTCCCGGCGGACCCCCGCAGGTCATGGCCGCCGCCATCGTGAACCTGAAGACCCGCCTCAAGGGCGTCACGTACCATCTCAGCTACGTCGCCATCGGGGGCTGCAACCTGATCGACCGCGAGGGGAAGCGGGCGCGCACGCGGGTCCGTCTCGCCGACCACGACGTGCTGCTGCGCGTCCCCTACGGCGGGATCCAGATGCTGCCGACGCGCATCATGATCCCGGCGCGCGGCACCGCGAAGCCCGACCCGATCTACCCGTACTCCGACAACATCAACGTCGGCGACCCGATCGCGATCGTCACCGACGATGGTCCGAGCAACACCGTGACCGTCGAGCCGCCGATCGCCGATCTGCGCATTCCCGCCGACGACCTGACCGAGGACCACGATCAGGACGGCCTCACGAGCGACGTCGAGCTGCAGATCGGAACCGACCCGCTCGCCTACGACACGGATCACGACAAGCTGTCGGACGGTCAGGAGATCGAGCGCGGAACCGATCCGCTCGACCCCGACACGAACCGCGACGGCCTGCTCGACGGCGACGAGTAGTTCCGGCGTCGCCCCGAACGAGCGGTCGCATCGCGAGCCAGAGCGCCCGCGGATCCAAGCTCGCCGGCCGGCACGGTTCTTTCATAACAGTGACGCGAGCGGCCCCGGTCCAGTCCGCCAGATCAGACCGCGGCCCTGGCCGGCGACGAGCGGGCCGATGCAACACGCATCGGCCCCTCGCCGGCCGACCTAGCTCACGAGGGGACTCTGTCCCCTCGCCCGTCGGGCAAAGCCCGACGGGACCCACTCCCCAGCTCGCTTCGCTCGGCCGCGCGCTCCGCGCGCGGAGAATCCAATTCGGGTCGCGCTCCTAAACCACGCCGAGCGCGCGCAAGCGCTCGATCTCGGCGGGCAGGATGCCGACCTCGTCGAGCAACGTCGCCGTGTCCGCCCCGAGGGGCGCACGTCGACGACCATCGCGCGGGCGCGCGTCTGCTCGTCGGCGAGCGCCTCCTCGACCGAGTGGACCGGCGCCACCGGCACCAGGCCGCGGAGCCGCGTGAGCCACTCCGCCGTCGTGCGGGTGCGGAACGTCCGTGCGAGCAGCGCGACGAGCGCATCACGGTGCGCGAGCCGGTCGGCGAAGCTCCGGAAGCGCGGGTCGTCGCGCAGCGCGCCGAGGTCGAGCGCGTCCGCGAGCCGCTCCCAGAACTTCTCCTTCATGCACATGACGACGATCCAGCCGTCGCGGGTGGCGAAACGCTGGCTCGGGACGAGGCTCTGGTGGGCGCCGTCCGCGAGGCGTGCCGGATGCCAGTCCCGGTTGAGCGTCCACACCGCCAGGTAGTTGAGCATCGAGAGCGCGGCGTCGAACAGCGAGACGTCGAGGTCGCAGCCCGTGCCCGTCTCGCGCGCCCGGTGGAGGCCGATCATGAGGGCGAGCGCCGAGAGCATGCCGCCCGCGAAGTCCACCACCGAGACGCCCGAGCGTGTCGGTGGACCGTCGGGCTCGCCGGTGACGCTCATGAAGCCGGCGTACGCCTGGAGGATGAAGTCGTAACCCGGCTCGCCGGCGCGTGGCCCGGTGCGGCCGAAGCCCGACAGCGTGCAGCAGACGACGCGCGGGTTGGCCGCGCGCAGCGCCGCGTAATCGAGGCCGAGCTTCGGGGGCAGGTCGCCGCGCAGGTTCGTGTAGACGGCGTCGGCGCGCGCGACGAGCCGCTGGAGCAACGCGCGGCCCTCGGGCACACGCAGGTTGAGGGTCAGGCTGCGCGCGCCGCGGTTCAGCGCCTGGTAGTAGAGGCCGTCGGCCGCGGCCGCGTCGGCGAACGGCGGCACGCGCCGCGCCTCGTCGCCGCCGGCGCTCGGGTCCTCCACCTTGACGACGTCGGCGCCGAGGTCCGCGAGCAGCGTCATCGCGTACGGCCCCGCGCCGAGCTGCGTGAACGCCAGTACCCGCACGCCGGCAAGCGGCGACGCTCCGCCGGCGTTCGGGTTGACACTCATCGGGCGATGCTCCTACATTGCCCGCGGCCGTTCAACCGACACTCGCATGCGCGCGCCGTTCAAGGACGTCATCAAGCGCGACCGGCCCCGCGACGACGCGCTGCCCGTCGACGAGTTCCTCGCCGGCCTCGATCGCTTCATCGACGCGCACAACCCGTATCGCCAGAACAAGGTCATCCCGGCGATCGGCAACGGCACCGCGAGCTTCGACGTCGTCCGGCGCTACGCGAAGGAGCTCTACTACCTCGGCCTGTGGATGACGCCCGAGTTCCCGATCCTCATCGCCAACGCGCCCGACACCGACGCCTTCACGCTCGAGGACTCCGAGCACTACGCGCACTGGGCGCAGAACTTCGCCGACGAGGCCGGCTACCTGCGCGACCCGAACCACGTCGTGATGAAGGTCGACTACACCCGCGCCCTCGGCATCTCCGACGACGAGCTGCGCGCGTACGTGCCGATGCCGGAGACGATCGGCTCGACCTACACGCTGCTCTACTACGCGCGCCGCTCCTACGAGGAGGCGCTGGGCGCGCTCGGCTATGCCCGCGAGCGCGTCGCCGGCATGAGCGGCTACGCCAAGACGCTCTACGAGGGTCTCGCGCGACACTACGACGTCCGCGTGCGTGACCTCGAAGTGCACGCGTACGCCGAGCAGGAGCATGGCGACAAGGCCCTCGAGCTGATGCAGCGCGTGTGTCTCAGCGGCTACGTCCAGCGCCGCGTGCGGCAGGCGGTCGAGCACACGATCCTCACCAACGAATGGCGGGCGCTGGCGCTGAACCGCTGGCTCGAGTGACCCGCCTCGCGTGACCGGGCGGCTCGCCGGCCGGGTCGCGATCGTCACCGGAGCCGGCCAGGGCATCGGCCGCGCCGTGGGGCTCGTCTTCGCGCGCGAGGGCGCGCGGGTCTGCGTCGCAGAGGTTCGCGCGGACCGCGGGGCGCGCACGGCGGCGGAGATCGCCGCGGCGGGCGGCGACGCGTTCGCCGTGACGGCCGACGTCGGACGCAAAGACGATGTCGAGGCCATGGTGGCCGAGACCGTCCGGCGCTTCGGACGGGTCGACATCCTCGTCGACAACGCCCACGGCTTCGGGCCGCGCGCGCCGCTCGCCGACGTCCCCGACGCGCAGTTCGACCGCTCGTGGACCTCGGGCGTCAAGGGCACGTGGTGGGCAATGTGCGCCGTCCATCCCCACATGGCCGCGGCCGGCGGCGGCCGGATCGTCAACGTCGTGTCGCTGGCCGCCGAGCGTGGCGACGCGGGGCTCGGCGATTACAGCGCCGCCAAGGCCGGCATCGTCGCGCTGTCGCGGACGGCGGCGCGCGAGTGGGGCGCCGAGGGCATCACCGTGAACTGCATCGCCCCGGCCGCGGCCACCAAGCGCGGCCAGGACTGGGCGGCGCGCGATCCGGAGGCGTTCCGTCAGGCGATGGCGGGCCGACCGATCGCGCGCCTCGGAGACCCGGAAACCGACATCGCGCCGGTCTTCCTGTTCCTCGCGAGCGATGACGCCCGCTTCGTCACCGGCCACGTGATCCACGTCGACGGCGGCGCGTTCCTCGGCTGACGTCGCCTTCATCGCGCACCGGGAAGCAGTCCCGCGCGCCCGTCGGCCGTGTGTTGGAGCTGCGTCACGAGCATGCCGAGCTCGGTGCTCGGCGCCGTCATCGGACAGCCACCGCCGGGCTCGATCCGCGAGAGCGCCCGGGACAGCCGCCGGATCGGGACCGCGAGCGCGACGGCGAGAATGGCGGCGCGCGCCGGCATGACCGCCGCGACGGTGCACCTGCCATGCCGACGGTGCGCTACGGCTCGCGGCGCGCGGATGCGGCGCGGGTGTCGGCGCTCGCAGCACCGTGCCGGCGCGGTTGATGTGCGAACCGTCGCTCCCTCCCGATATAAGGTGACGCATGGCGCGCGGGAACGACTGGGCGTGGTGCCCGACGTGCCGCGGCCGGCTCGCCCACGTCGCACGCGGCGGGCGGCCGCGACCGACCTGCGCTGCCTGCGGCTTCGTCTTCTTCGCCAACCCGGGCGTCGGCGCCGCAGCCGTCGTCCGCAACACCGCCGGGCGCGTGCTCCTCGTCCAGCGGGCGCCGGACCAGCACGGTGCGGGCGCATGGTGCTTCCCCTGCGGCTTCGTCGAGTGGGGTGAGGACGTCCGCGCGGCGGCGGCGCGCGAAGCGCACGAGGAGGCGCGCGTCGAGGTGACGGTGGGCGAGGTCCTGCAGGTCGCCTCGAACTTCCACGACCCCGAGAAGCCGACCGTCGGCATCTGGTTCGCGGCCGAGCTGGTCGACCCGCAAGCCACACCGGTTGCCGGCGACGACGCGGTGGCCGTCGGCTGGTTCGACCCGTCGGAGCCTCCGCCCCTCGCCTTCCCGACCGACGCGACGCTTCTCGCACGGCTGGCGAGGGGCGGCTGAGAAAGAGGACCGGGGTCGAAGCGCGAGGCTTCGACCCCGGTCCGTGGGGCGACCGGCACGGGCGCCGAGCGCGGTTTACGGCTGTGAGGGGCTCAGGCCAAGGAAGGTACCGAGCGGTGTGGCCCGGCCGGCGGCGCCGACGGCGGGCACGCTCGGCCCGTTCGGGGGGTTCAGCGACGGGTGATCGAACGGCGCCCGCTCGAAGCGCACCCGGTCGTCGGTCATGGCGACCAACAGCGAGACGAGCGCATTCTTCTCGGTCTCGGTCAGCCCGAGCGGCCGAATGGCGCTGTCCGTGAACTGATTCGGGAAGTCGCCGCCCCGGTTGTAGAAGTCGACCACCTGGCGCAGGGTCGCCTTGTCGCCGGTGTGGAAGTAGGGGCCGGTCAGCTCCACATTGCGCAGGCCGGGTGTCTTGAACTTGCCTTGCCCCGGCTGCAGGATGTCGCCGCCGTCGTCCGCGACCGGCCGGACGCCGGTGTTGAAGAAGCCCTCGAGGGGATCCGCTACACCGAGCTCGATCGCCCGGCCGACGGTGGCCCTGGTGAGCTCGCCGCCGTCATGGCAACTGGTGCACCGGCCGTTCCCCTTGAACACGGAGAGCCCGAGCTGCTCCTGGGCGTTGAGGGCGCCGGTGTTCCCGTCCAGGAACGCGTCGTAGCGCGTCTGGTCCGAGACCTGCGTCGACCCGTAGAGCATGACGGACAGCCCCCAGTACAGGGAGAAGTTGTTCTCCATGACCGTGAAGCCGTTCACCACCGCGCTCGAGTTCCACCACGCCGGATCGAACGCGGCCCGGATCAGCGCCGCGTAGGTGGTGTTGAGGCCGAGGCTCGGGAACCCGGAGAGCGGGCCCAGCACGCTGTCGGTGGGGTCCACGAGCTGCTGGCCGAGCGGCCGGAGCGCGAGGAGCTTGCGGCCGAGCTGGGGGAAGCTCCTCCCCGCGCACGACATCTCGACGCCATTGTTCGGCGGCCCGACTTCCTGGGATGCCAGGCTGGCGTTGGGGAGGGCGATCTGGACCGGTGCCGGCACGCCGTTGGTCACGCGCAGGACCCGGGCGGTGGGGTCGGTCGGTCCCGCGGGGTTCACGCCGTTGAAGACGTTGTTCGCGCGGCCGTCCCAGAAGTTCCGGAAGTTGAAGACCGCGTTGATGCTGAGGGGCGTGTTCCGGCCTGTGACTTGGCGATTGTTGCCGAACGGGCTGCTGAGAATCGGCCCGCAGCTGTCCACGGAGCTGGGGAGGTTCAGGCCGATGAAGTTCCGCTTGAACACGCCCTGGGAGCCGACCACATCATTGACGGTGATGGGGAAGTTGGCGGCCGTCAGGGTGCCGCCCGCAGGCACTGTCTCGAAGACTCCGTTGGCGCCCGGGTTGACCGTGTTGACGGTGCGGTCGTCCGCGCTTGCGTGGAAGTGGCACGAGGCGCAGGCCTGCACGCCGTCGCCGCCCGCCTGCGTCTCCCAGAAGAGCGCCTTCCCCAGCTGGATTGCAGCGTCCCGGTTCACCACGAAGGCGCCGAGGTTGGGCGGCAGGGGAACGGGCACCCTCCGGAGTGCCTTCAGCCCCGCGAGGGCGGGTCCGGCCGCCCCGAGCAGCGCGGCGGCAACCACGAGGGGCCCGGCGGCCCGCAGGAGCCTGGCCGGGCGTGAACGGAATGCGGTGTTCATGACGAATCCTCCACTGGCTGGGTGAGTGGACAGCTCGTCATGCCATCGCATGCATGCTTGCCAGCTTTCGAGCTTACGATGCGATTCGAAACGTGCCGCATGGCGAGCGCTTGGTATCTCTGCACAGCGGACGCTACGGCTCGGAAAGCGGTACCGTAAATTGGGAGTTTCCCGATGCGCGTCGGCAGTACGCCGAGAAACGCAACGAGGGCGTGGTCCGACGCGCCGCGGCTCAGTGCGTTCACGCAGCGGCTTACCGTCGTTTCTGGGGGGTTCGCCGGACTCGGCTACGGGGTTTCCGAAATTGCGGGGACCGTCTGGCTACGAGTACAGGGTGCTGCAGCGAGTGCCGCAGATGACCACCATGTTCGTCATCGAGGACGAGCCCGTCCTCGCCAGGAACCTCGTGAGAGCCTTCGCACGCGAGGACTTCCACGTCCTGCACGCGGCCGGGATCGCCGAGGCTCGCGGCATCGCGTCGGAGACGCCCCCCGACGTCGCGCTCCTCGACCTCCGACTGCCGGACGGCAGCGGCCTCGACATGCTCGGTTACCTGCTGGCGCAGGATCCGGATCTGCCGGTCATCATGATGACCGGGTATGGAACGGTCGCCGAGGCCGTACGAGCGATGCAGCTCGGCGCACGCGACTACGTGCAGAAGCCACTCGATCTCGAGGAGCTACGGCTGCGCGTCGACCGCGCGCTCGGCAGCACGCGGCAGCGCCGCGAGATTTCTTATCATCGCGAGCGGCAGGCGGCGGCGTGCAATATCCTCGGCGAGTCCGGGGCGATCGACCGGCTGCGCGGCATGGTCGAGCGGGTGATGCGCATGACCGGCGCGCCCGGTGCGCCGGCACCCACCATCCTCCTGCTCGGGGAAACGGGCAGCGGCAAGGGACACGTCGCGCGCGCGCTGCACGCCGGCGGAGGACGGCGCGAGGGACCCTTCATCGAGGTGAACTGCACCGCGCTGCCCGAGAACCTGGTCGAGGCGGAGCTCTTCGGCCACGAGAAGGGCGCGTTCACCGACGCCAAGGCGGCGCGGGCGGGCCTGTTCGAGACGGCGCACGGCGGCACCATCCTGCTCGACGAGATCGGGCACATCTCTCCCTCGCTCCAGTCGAAGTTCCTGAAGGTGATCGAGGAGAAGGCCGTCCGACGGATCGGTGCGACCACGCAGCGTCGCATCGACGTCCAGGTGATCGCCGCGACCAGCCGCGACCTCGAGGCCGCGACGCGGACGGGCGAGTTCCGGGAGGACCTCTACCAGCGGCTCTCGGTGGCCGTGATCCGCATCCCGCCGCTGCGGGAACGCGACCATGACGCCGTGCTGATCGCCCGGGCGCTCCTCGAGGAAACGTCGCGCCGCTACAAGCTGCCGCTCCGCGCGCTCTCGCCCGACGCGGAGGTCGCGCTGCGCCACTATGCGTGGCCGGGCAACGTCCGCGAGCTCGCCAACACGATGGAGCGCGTCGTGCTGTTCTCCGACGCCGACCCGGTACGCGCCGAGGACCTCGGCCTACCGAACGGCTCGCAGGCGGGCTCGTCGGTGAGCGTCCTGGCTTCGGGCGGCATCCGCGTCGACTTCCCGGACGCCGGCCTGTCCCTCGAGGCCGTGGAGCGCGCGGTCCTCGTCGCGGCGATGGAGAAGGCCGGCGGCAACCAGAGCGAGGCCGCCCGGCTGCTCGGCATCTCGCGCGACACGCTCCGCTATCGGATCGTGAAGTTTGGGTTGGGAGAATGAAAGAGTGACGCATCGCTGTCGCATCGCCGTGGTCGGCCTCGTCCTGGCGGCGGCCGCCCCCGCGGCGCTTCGGGCCTCGGGAACCAGCCCGGCACTCGTGCTCTCCGCCGCCACCGGCTCCGCCGCCGGCAGCCAGCGCGCCGTCACGCTCGACGGCTCGCTCGACTTCGCCAACGCGGTGCAGGTCGCCTATCCGCTGAGCCTCGTCGTCTTCCAGGGCTCGCGGTTCGTGCGCTACCGGCTTCCCGGCGCCGTCGTCGCGGGCACGAGCCCCGAGCTGGCCGACGGCCACCTGACGACCGACGAGATCGACGCCGTCGATCACGAGGGCTCCGCCGCTCCCGCGGCCGTGCGCATCGTCACGCTCGTCGCGGACCGGATCCGCGTCGCCCTGCCCGCCGACTTCGTCGCGGGCCCGACGACCGCGGTCGTCTATGCGATCCTGCCCGACAGCAACGTCCTGTCGAACCCGATCGACTTCACGCTACCCTGACATGCATCTCCGCCGCGCACCGCTCCGCGTGACTGCCGTCCTGCTCGTCGTCGGCCTTGCCGCCGCCGTGCCGGCCGCCCACTTCCCCATCTTCGACCACGACCCCGTCGACTCGTCGACGGGCCGGCCCTATCCGATTTTGCCGGGCACGCCGCTCATCCTCCCGCAGCCCGATGGCAAGTACGATCCGCCGATCGTCGACCGGTCCACGACGGGCGACGTCGACCTCGTGGTACGCGCCGGGACGGTGATGATCGGCCCCTCGATCCCGCCTCCCGCCACGTCGCCGCGCACCGCGGTCGCGGGCAGCCCGGCGCTCGTCCCCGGCAGCGGCATCCCGTTCACGGTCGCCGTGTCGGACGGAAGCAGCGCGACGGCCACGGGCAACCCGCTCCTCGGACCCGAGATGGACGGCATCCCCGTGCTCGTCCTCGCGTTCGCCGACTTCGACGGCGACGGCGTGATCGGACCGACCAGCGCCGACGACGACGGCGTCGCGGACGATGCGCGCGAGCTCCAGGAGTCGGACTACCTCATCGGCCGCCAGGTTTCACTCTTCCACAACGGCGTGGCGCAGGGCACGCTCTACATCTGGAAGGGAGCGCCGGCGTCTGCAGGAGGTCTCCGCGTCGTCCTCACGGCGATCGCGTACGTCGGATCCTTCAGCCCGAGCTTCTTCTTCGGCAGCGTCCCCGACGGGCCGCCCGTCGCGACTCGGATGCCTTTCTTTCCACGCTACGATCCGGACCGCGTGGTGGAGGCGAATGGTCGCGGCGGTCCGGCCGAGCCCGCACATCGCCTCGGCATCGAGCTCGAGCCGGCATTCGAGCCGCCCGTGGACGACCCCGATCTCGGGACCCCCTTCGCGCTGCCGACCGACGGCTCGAGCCCCACGATCGACCGCGTGGCGGTCGCGGGCGGGCCGATGTCGCGCCTGCGATGCGTCCGGCCGTCCTCCGCCGCCGGATTCCCGGTGGGCGCCGCGGTCCCACTCTACCGCGGCGCCGCCGGCGCCCTGTACGAGGATCTCTCCTCGGTCGACGTCCCCGACAACGGCCGGGGCACCGCGGTACCAGTGCGGCTCGTGCCGGTCGACGCGTTCGACAACGTGACCGATCCCCCGGCCGGCGCGCAGGCCACCCTCATCGCCGGCCCGGGGCTCGTCATCGCCGAGCCGGACACCGACGGCGACCCCACGCGTGAGACGGTGCCCATCGGCGGCGCCGACGGCGTCGACGTGGCACTCGACGACACCGGTGGCATGGGCGACTCGGGAACCGCATCGACGCTCACGGTCGCCGTGGGCGGTGTGCCGGTCGAGACGCTCGCCGTGCGGTTCGTGCCGGGGCCGGCCGCCACGGAGGTGCCGAGCATTACGCACGACGAGCTCGCTGGCCACCCCGACTCCGTCGTCGTCGGCCATCCGTTGCACGACACGGTGGTCGTCGTGGTCGACGACCCCCAGCGCGACGCGGAGAGCGTCACCGGCGCCATCACCCTGAACGGGAGCCCCATGGGGACCGTGTTGCTCCACGAGGGACCGCCGCCCCCGGGCCTGACCCTCCCGCCCGGACAGGTGTTCACCGGGCCGATCGACGTGACGCCGTCGGCGGAGGGCACGCTCGAGCTGTCGCTCACCGCGCGCGACACCGCGAGCCACGTCTCCGATCCGGCCCGCCTCTCGCTGCCCGTCTACCCCGACGGATCGCCGGCCGTGTCGGAGCTGTCGGTCTCGCCCGACTCGGCGGGCGCCGGGCGCTTCTTCCTCACCATCATGGGACGCGTCTCCGACACCGACCGCATGACGCGGGTGACCGCCCAGATGGACCGCGGCAAAGGCTTCCACCGCATCGCCGCGCTGAACGACAAGGGGCTCTTCGGAGATGCAACGGCGGGCGACGGCGTGTTCTCGCGGCGCCGTCCCATTCGCGTTCCGCTACCCGGGTCCTATCCGGTGCGCATGGTGGTGGCGAACCACGCGCGTGGCATCGTCACGACCGCGCCGGTGCAGCTCCGGGTGGTTGCCCCCTGAGGGGAGCGCTATCGATGGCGCCGCTGGCGTTACGCCGCTTACGCCGCGGGCAGATCGAGGACGAAGCGGGCGCCGTGCGGGACCGCGGCCTCGAGCGCGATGGTGCCGCCGTGGCGCTCGATGATCTTCCGCACGACGGCGAGGCCGACGCCGGTTCCCGTCGACTTCGTCGTCATGAAGAGCCCGAAGACGCGCTGGCGCATCTCCGGGGGCACGCCGGGGCCCGTGTCGGCGAGCTCCACACGCACGCGCCCGGCGCCGTTGCCGGATGCCGCGGCGCTGATCGCGATCCGGCCGCCCGGCCCCATCGCCTCGATCGCGTTGACGACCAGCTCCTGGATCGCCTGACCGAGGTGAGCCGGGTCGGCCCGTACGAGCGGCAGGTCCGGCGGGACATCGAGGTCGACGGTCACACCGCCGGCCTCGAGCCTCGACGCGAGGGTCCGCAGCAACGCCTCGATCAGCGACGCCAGGTGCGTCGGCTCGACGTGCGGCTCGAACGGCCGCGTGAAGTCGAGGATGCCGCGGACGTGCGCCTCGAGCTTGTCCACCTCTACCAGCACGTCCTGCAGGTTCTCGTGCACCGGCTCGGTCGCCGGGACTTGCTCGAGGCCGAGCTGGGCGGCGAGCCGGATGCCGGCGAGCGGGTTGCGGATGCCGTGCGCCACTCCCGCGGACAGCTCGCCGATCGCGGCCAGGTGCTCGGCGCGGGCGAGGTTCTCCTGCGCGTCGCGCAGTTGCTCGAGGGCCGCGGCGTTGGCGAGCGCGATCGCGGTCTGGTTGGCGAGCGTGGTGAGGACGTCGACGTCGTCGGCCGAGAAGGGCCGGCCGGACGACTTGCCGCCCACCGCGAGGAGGCCCGCCGGCTGGCCGCGGCGCAGGAGCGGGACGAGCAGCACGGCGTCGAGCGCGTCGAAGAGGCTCCGGAGCGCGTCGCGGTTCGGCCGGAGACGTGCCGCCTCCTCCACCTCGTCGCGCGAAAGCACGCCGCCGCGTGCCTCGAACGCGGCGACGCCGGGATCGCTCGTCGGGAGCGAGCGTCGCGTGGCGCGGCCACCGCGGCGTACGAACGCGTCGTTCTCCCGCTCCCAGACCGTCGCCCCGTCGATGAACAGCACCTCCCGGAGCGCGGTGAGGAGGTGCTCCACGATCGCGCGGCGGTCGAGAAGTGTCGTCATGCGCTCGCTCGCGTGCGCGACCGTGTCCTTGTAGTCGACCCGGCCGCGGTAGAAGAGCCGGTCGATGGCACGCTGGATGCGGTCCCGCAGCGGAACGGCGGTCGCGAGCGCCACGAGCACGAACGCGATCGGAAAGACCGGGCTCCGCGACGACACGAGGCCGGCGGCGAGCCCGTCCGCCAGCAGCAGCGCCCCGGCATATGCCAGCGAGACGAGCGCCGTGATCACGGAGTAGACGAGCGCCTGCTTCACGAACCGGTCGGCCTCGAACAGGTCGTGGCGGGCGATCGCGTAGCCGATCGAGAGCGGGAAGAGGAAGCCCGTCAACGTCAGCAGGCTGAACGACAGCCGTTGGCCGAAGAGGAAGACCGCGAGGACGCCCAGTACCGGCACCAGGAACGCGACGACGGCGCCCGTGAGGACGACGCGCGCGCGGCGGCGTGCGAGCGGCGTGCGGCCGCGGAAAGCCGCGACGGCGACCGACGCCATGCCGGCCAGCGATGCCGCCGCGATCGCCAGGAAGACGATCGCGTTCAGCACGTAGAGGCCCTCGTACCAGCGCCGGAACAACCACAGCTGGGCCATCCCGACCGCGAAGCCGACGGCGTACAGCCATCCGAGGGGGCGGCCGCTTCGCCGGACGGGCGGCCGCGGCTCGGGGACCGTCAGCGCCAGGTGCAGGATCGCGGCCGGTGCGAGCCCTTCCAGGAGCAGCGCGAGCCCGTGGAAGCGGTCGGCGGTGAACAGGTCGAGGTCGAGGAGCAGGTAGAGACCCCAGACGACGCCGAACGCGAGGAGGGCGCGACTCTGTCGCGACTCCGGCTTCAGGTAGAAGACGGCGAGCCCGACCGCGAGGAACGCAACGCCGTTCAGCGCGTACACGCCGAGCGTCGCGACCCAGTCCCGGAGGGTGAACACCATGGAGCGCACGCTGCGACGCTCCTGGCCGCCGGGCCCTTCGAAGACGAACTCGTGCAGCGTGCCGGGGCGTGCGGCGCGGACCCGCGTCTCGACGTCGTGCCGCGACGTCACCACATCGCCGTCGACGCTCACCACCCGCGAGCGGAAGGGCACGCCGGCCACCGTGCCGGTCCAGCCGGGACGGCCGAGCGGGACGACGAACAGGTTGTCCCACACGACGAAGCCGGCGAAGGTGTGTCCGACCTCGGCGAGCGAGCCCACCAGGGCGACCGCGGAAAGCGCGACGCTCGCCAGTGAGAGGACGAGGAACAGCACAGCGTCCGCGCGGCGCGGGAACCGGCTCATCACGGCCGCACCGTTGCGGGCCCCAGCCGGCGGCGGCGGAACGTCGCCGCGTACTGCAGGCTCACGACCAGATACAGGAAGAGCGTGGCGGGCCGGAGGAGGCGTGGGTAGCGGCGGAGCTTCGCGGTGCGGCGGACGAAGGCGCGCCAGCCGTAGAACCGCGCTTCGACGTCGCGCACCGCGCTCTCGAGGCGCTCGGGGCTCCAGCCCGGCAGCTCGTAGACGAGATGCTGGAGGTCGTAGCGACGCCAGTCGCGGCTCCGGATACGTCCCTCGGCGTCGAGCTTCTGGAACGTCGGCGTGCCGGGAAACGGCGTCAGGATGCCGAACGATGCGGCGAACATGTCCGCCTCGTCGCAGAAAGCGAGTGTCCGCTCGAAGACGTCCGGCGGGTCGTGGTCGAAGCCGAAGGTGAACATGCCGAGCACGCCGATGCCGTGCCGCTGGAGCGCCTGGATCTGCGTCTTGTAGCGCGCGACGGCGTTGGTCCGCTCTTTGTTCATCTCGCCGATCGACTGCGGCACGATCGACTCGAACCCGACGAGGACGCCGACGAGCCCGCTGGCCGCGGCGAGATCGAGCAGCTCCGGGTCGTCCGCGATGTCGATCGACACCTCGCCGATCCACTTCTTGCCGAGCGGGGCGAGCGCCCCGAACAGCCGCCGGGAATACTCCCGATTGATGAGCAGGTTGTCGTCGATGAAGAAGACCGCGCGGCCGCGAAGCCGCGCCACCTCCGCGACGACGTCGGCCACCGGCCGCCGCCGGTACTTCGGGTTCACGGTGGACACGCTGCAGAAGCTGCAGCGGTACGGACAGCCGCGCGTCGCCTGGACGAGGTTGGTGGTGAGATAGCCGCGGCCGCGGAGCAGGCCGCGGTCGAGCAGCGGGTAGGCGGCGAGGTCGGTGCCGTTCTGGCTCACGTACCGCGGCTTCAGCCGGCCGCGCTCGAAGTCGGCGAGGAGCGCGGGCCAGGTGTCGTCGGCTTCGCCGACCACGACGGCGTCGGCATGGCTGGCCGCTTCCTCGTCGTCGGGGCAGAGCGTCACGTGCCATCCGCCGAGGACCACCGGGACGCCACGCGCGCGAAAGACGTCCGCGAGCTCGTAGGCGCGCACCGCACTCATCGTGCTGACGCTGATCGCGACGAGGTCCGGACGCGCGTCGAGGTCGACCTCGCCGTGGTTGTCGTCGGCGAACGAGATCTCCCAGTGCGACGGCGTGAGCGCCGCCAGGTACGGGATCGTGAGTGTCGGTACGAGACGCTCGTAGACCGGGAACTCACGGGTCCGAGGCCAGATGAACATCACGCGCATGGCACAGCGATCCCCAAGGAGCCCGGCGGCTCCTCGCCGGTGCCGGTACAAGAGCCGTGCCAAGCTCCTTAGACAGAGAGCATCCATTCAGCGCCCGATCCGCCGTGGCGCTGGCGGCGCTTGCAGGAGCTCTGCATGGCGCCTGCTTTGCGCCTCTCGCGGTGTGGCCGCTCGGCTTCGTTGCGCTGGCGCCGCTCGTTGCGGCCACGCGCGGGCGGCGGGCGGCGGCGGGGCTCGGCCTCGGCTGGGTCGCCGGGACGATCGCACCGGCGATCGCGGTCGTCCCCTGGGTGGCCGCGGCGACCCACGACTACTTCACGCAAGGCTCGCTCGGCGCGGTGCTCTTCGCGTTCGCGGTGACCCAGGTGATGGGCGCGCTGCCCGCGGCGGCGTTCGGCGTGGCGCTCACCCGGCTCGCGGTGCTGCCCTCGGTCTCGGTGCGGGTGCTCGGCGCCGCGGCCTGCTGGACCGCGCTCGAGCTCGCCCGCGCCCGCCTCTTCGGCGCGCCGTGGGACCTCCTCGCGCACGCGCTCTACGCGCACCCGCTGTGGATCCAACCCGCGGAGCTCGGCGGAGCATTCCTCGTGTCGTTCGTGCTCGCGGCGGCCGCGGCCGCCGCCGGGGAGGCGGTCGTGGCACCGCGCGCGGAGCGGCTGCGTGCGCTGGCGCTCGGCGCCGCGCTCCTGGCGCTCGACGCCGGATACGGCGCGTTTCGCTTGCACGCCGTGCCCGATGACGGCGGGGCGATGATGCGCGTCGCGCTCGTCCAGGGCAACGCGCCGAATGCGTGGCGTCTGGACGTCGCGCGCGCGGAGGACGCGCTCCACATCTTCGTCGAAACCACCCGGCGCACCGCGCCGCTGCGTCCCGACCTCGTCGTCTGGCCGGAGAACGCGGTGAGCTTCCTGCTCGCGCCGAACCCGCAGCTCGGCCGCGCCGTCACCGAGGTCCTCGGCGCCGACGGTCCGCCGCTCGTCGTCGGCGGACCGCGCTACGCGCCGGCGGGCGACGGCCGGGTGCAGTTCTTCAACTCGGCCTATCTGCTCTCCCCCGGCGGCGATCCCCTGGCCTTCTACGACAAGCGCCGCCTCGTTCCCTTCGCCGAGTACGCCCCGATCGCACGTCTGCCCGGGCTCGGGTGGCGCTTCGACGCGCCGGGCGAGTACACGCCCGGCATCGTCCCGACGGTGTTCACTCGGCCGGACCGCTTCGGGGTCCTCATCTGCTTCGAAGCGATCTATCCGGAGCTCGCACGCGACCTCGTGCGCGCCGGCGCACGGCTCCTCGTGAACGTCTCGAACGACGCCTGGTTCGGGAGCTCGGCGGGCCTCGAGCAGCACTTCGCCGCGACCGTGTTCCGCGCGGTCGAGACGCGCCGCGCCGTCGCCCGCGCGACGAACACCGGCATCACCGGCGTCGTGGGACCGTCCGGCCGGATCGTCGCCCGGTTTCCCACACACGTCCGGGACGCGTGGGTCGTGAGCGTACCGCTGCGCGACGAGACGACGCCCTACGACCGCTGGGGCGACGGGTTCGCGCAGCTCGCGAGCGGCGCGGCGATGCTCGCGCTCGTTGCCGCGCGAGGGAAATCGGGTCCTTCCGCGCAGCGGCGCGCGAGAAGCCCCAGACCGTCCCCAAGCGCGGCTCGGGAATTCGCCTAGTCCTCTTGGCACTTCACTTGCTCCCGCGAGAGTCGTGGCTCGCCGGATACTCATCCTCGAAGACGAGAAGCTGCTGACGAAGCACCTCGTACGTCTCTTCGCCGGCCGGGGCTACGACGTGCAGACCGTCGCGACGGTGGCGAGCTTCCTCCACCTCGCCCGCCGCGAGCGCTTCGAGGCGCTGCTCCTCGACCTCCACCTGCCCGACGGTGACGGGCTCGACGCCTGGGAGCAGAGCCGCGGGCAGCAGCCGGGGGCCCGTGCCATTCTCATGACCGCGCACGGCAGCCGCGACGTCGCGGATCGCGCGCGCGAGCTCGGCATCCACGCCGTCCTCTCGAAGCCGCTGAACCTCTCGCTCCTCCTCGCCTCGATCGGAGAGGCGAGCGCTCCCGACGCCTGACGCGTTGCGCGCGGCTCGCCGTCTGGGTGACGTCGCCCAGCTCCGCGCCATTTGCCCTGACGCGCAGCGACGCAGGACCACCGGACAACGGACGTGCGGTCGGGAGACGGATGGACGCGATCTTGCTTGGAAATCCATCGATGATCGCCGACGCCGCACGTGTGACCGCGTCACCGCCAATGGACGGCGCCCTGATCGAGAAGCGGCGAACGGGCGCTCGTGTGCTGCACTTCACGCGCCGCCACCACACCGGGCAGGAAGCGCCGCCCGAACGCGGCGCCAAGATCCTGCTCTACTCGCACGACGCGGTCGGCCTCGGCAGCATGTGGCGCACGCGCCTCGTGTCCGAGGCACTCAAGCGCGCCCTTCCCGGCGCCGCGGTCGTCGTCGTGACCGGGTCGCCGGCGGCGCAGGTGCTGCCGTTCCCCGCCGGGGTCGAGCACGTCGCGCTGCCGTGGCTCGGCCGCGAGACGGGCGACGACGAGCAATCGCCGGAGGACGCCGCGTGGTATCCCGACATCCGCCGGATGCGGCGGGCGATCCTGCGCGCGACCGCGTCGAGCTTCGATCCCGATCTGATCATCGTCGACCAACGTCCGGCCGGGACCGAGAGCGAACTGCTGGGGACGCTCGCGGCCCTCCGGAAACGGCGGCGCCGACCGCGCGTGGTGCTCGGACTCAAGGACATCCCTGCCAGTCCGACACGCGCGCGGCGGTCGTCGCTCCTCTTCCACACGATCGACCGCTACTACGACGAGGTGTGGGTCTACGGCGTGCGCGACGTGTTCGACACCGTCCAGGAGCATGCGTTCCCGGACACCGTCGCCGAGAAGACCGTTTTCTGCGGCTATCTCGACGCCCTGCCCGCCGGCGATGCGCTGGCGAAGCCGGTTCATGCGCCACCCGCGCTTCCGGCCGACCGCGTCGGCCCGCACGTCCTCGTCCTCCCGGGCTGCGGCGTCGACGGCAGCCGCGTGATCGAGCACTACCTGCAGGGACTCCTCCAGCTGCCGCGCCGCTGCGCGCTCCGCACCACCGTCGTCCTCGGCGGCGTCATGCCGGCCGACAAGCGGACGGCGCTGCTCGAACGGTTCGGCACACTGCCGGACGTGTCCTTCCTCGACGCCGCACCGGCGATCGAGCGGCGCTACGCGCAGGCCGACCTCGTGGTGTCGACCGCGGGATACGACCGCGTGTGCGAGCTCCTGTCCTTTGGCCAGCGTGCGGTGCTCGTCCCGCGCACCGACACGCGCGGCGACGAGCTGACCCGGGCGCGCCGGTTCGGCGAGCTCGGGTACTTCGACGTCATTGGTCCCGACGAGCTCGAGTCCGGCCGCCTGATCGCCGCGGTGATGGGCGCGCTCGGCCGGCATGCGGCGGTCGCACCGCCGGTCGACATGGGCGGTCTCTTCCGCGTCGTCGAGCGCGCGCGTCTGCTCTCCGGTACGCCGATCCCGTCCGCGACCGCTTCATAGCGCGCTCCGTCGGTATCCCACGGCAGGGGCGCATGCTAAGCGCTCCGGTGGCCGAACCCTCTTCCGACAGCTCGTCCGGTCCGGCAAGGAGGTACACACACCATGGTCGAGAAGACGATTCATCTGACGGGCACGTCCACCAACTCGATCGAGGACGCCGTCGGACTTGCGGTGACGCGTGCCGCGACGACGATCGACGGCATCCGGCAGGCGGAGATCGCGGGCGTGACCGCACTCGTCGAGGACGGCACGGTGACCGCGTGGCGTGTCCAGCTGCGGGTCACGTTCGCCGTTCAGGAGCGCCTTCACGAGTAGCATGCCCGAGGCGGCGAAGGCGCGCGAGATCCTCGACGGGGTCGTGCAGGTGTACCTGCCGCTCCCCATGCGCCCGAGCATCGTGAACGTGTACCTCGTACGCGCCGGCGACCGCTGGACGCTCATCGACACGGGCATGAACACCGAGGACAGCGTCGCCGCCTTCCGCGGCGCCCTCGACGAGATCGGCATCGACCCGCACGCGATCGGCCGCCTCGTCGCGACGCACCATCACGTCGACCACTTCGGCACGTCGGGGCCGTATCGCGAGCTGGCGCACGCCGAGGTCTACACCCACCCGCTCGAGGCCCAGGCCGCGGTGGCGATCGGCCAGATCCCGGCGGAGAACACCGCGTACCTCGCCCGCCACGGTGTGCCCGTCGTGCCGCCCGACCGCCGTCTACCGCCGCCGAGCCGCTTCTTCGGCACCTGGTACGCCCCCGCCGAGCCCGACCACCTGATCGCGGACGAGGACGAGCTGCCGCTGGGCGACGGGCGCTCGCTCCAGGTCGTGTGGACGCCCGGCCACACGCCGGGCCACTGCTGCCTCCTCCTCCGGCCCGATGGCGTGCTGTTCGTCGGCGACCATCTCCTGCCGAAGATCACGCCGCACGTCGGTCTCTGGCCGGGCGGTCCCGAGAACCCGCTCGGCGACTTCCTCGGCTCGCACGAGAAGGTGCAGAAGCTCGATGCGAAGCTCGTCTGTCCGGCGCACGGCGCCGTCTACGAGGACCACCGCCGCCGCGCCCGGCAGCTGATCGACTTCCACCGCGTCCGGAAGCTCGCGATGCTCGAGCTGATCCGGCGCCGGCCACTCACCGCGTACGAGGTGGCGCTCGACGCCTTCGCCATCGCCGCCGACAACCGCTTCCAGGTGTTCATGGCGACGGTCGAGACGCTCGCCCACCTGGAGCTGCTGCGGCGCGAGGGCCGCGCGCTTCGCCACGAGCAGGACGGCGTCGTCCGCTACCAGGGACGCTGACCGTCGTTGCGCGCCGCGCCGGAGTGTGGGCAGAGTGCCCGCATGCTGAAGGCCGGCGATCCCGCTCCCGAGTTCACGGCGACGTCGTGCGACGGCCGCCGGATCAGCCTCGCGGACTTCCGCGGGAAGAAGGTGCTGCTCTGGTTCTTCCCGAAGGCCGACACCCCCGGCTGAACGGCCGAGGGCATCGGATTCCGTGATCGAATCCGCGATTTCGAAGCGCTGAACACCGTGATCCTCGGCGCGAGCTTCGACGGGCCCGAGGACAACGCGGCTTTCGCGAAGAAGTTCGGCTTCCCCTTCCCACTCCTCTGCGACACCGACAAGAGCCTCGCGATCAAGTACGGCGCCGCCGACGACGTGTCGGCGCGAAGCGCGCGCCGCGTCTCGTGCCTGATCGACGAGGAGGGACGCGTGCTGAAGCACTATCCGCAGGTCGCGGCGCGCGAGCACGTGGGCGAGGTCCTGCAGGACCTGGCCGGCTGACCGTCGCGCCCGGTCGCACGCTCAGACCGCACGGGACTGCGTCGTCGAGACGGCGTGACGCGTGATGGACGTCTCCGCAGCGCCCGCGGCGATGGAAGGCGCCCCGGCGAGAAACCACACCGCGATGACGGTGTCGAAGATCATGCAGCCGAACGACGACGTCGGCATGAACGGCCAGATCGCGTTGCCGTAGAAGTGGTGCAGGAGATCCCAGCCCGCGTGCATGAGCCAGGCGAGGCCGATGAACCGATACGAGCGGAGGCCGAGGTAGGCGACGACGGCCGCGGCGGCGGCATACAGCAGCTCCCACAGGCCGAATCCCCCGCTCAGGTAGGCGCCCCCCGCGCCGGCGACGAGGATCGCGTTGAAGTTGTGTCGGGCCGGCTCCTTCACGCGCGACATGAGCAGCACGAAGACGATCGCTCCGGCGGCCGGACCCAGGTAGTCGGCCAGGTGAAGCGGCGGCGCGGTGTGCATCGCGGTTCCTCCCTGTTGCCCAGCATACGAAACGGCGCATACTCGGCGAGTGGCACAAAAGACAATGTTCGCAGGATTTGCGCCAAAGGGTGCAAAGCGTGGCGGCACCCGGCACCTGGTCGCGGTCGTGGCCTTCGACGGCGTGGTGCTCGGGGATCTGGCCACGCCGTGCGAGGTGTTCGGGCGGGCCCGCGACTCGAAGGGTCGGCCGCCGTACGACGTGCGGGTCTGCAGCGCGGCACGCGAGGTGAAATCGACGCACCTGGCGCTGCGGGTTCCCTGGCGGCTCTCGTGCCTGCGTCGCGCCGACACGGTCATCGTCCCGGGCATCGACGATCTCGACCGGCCGTTTCCCGAGCCCCTGCTGCGCGCGGTTCGCCGCGCCGCCGAGCGCGGCGCGCGCGTCGCGTCGATCTGCAGCGGCGCCTTTCTCCTCGCGGCGACGGGTATCCTCGACGGCCGGCGCGCGACGACCCACTGGCGGAGCGCGGCGGAGCTCGCGCGCCGCCATCCGGCGATCGACGTCGACCCGGACGTGCTCTACGTCGACAACGGGAACCTGCTGACGTCGGCGGGCGCCGTGGCGGGCCACGACCTGTGCCTCCACCTCGTGCGTCGTGATCTCGGAGCGGAGGTCGCGGCGCAGGTCGCGCGGATGGCGGTGATGCCCCTCGAGCGCGCCGGCGGTCAGGCGCAGTTCATCGTGCACGAGCCGCCGACGAGCGACGGCGCGTCGATCGGTCCGCTGCTCGCATGGCTCGAGCGGAACCTCGGCCGGGACTTGAGCCTGCCGGTGATCGCCCGGCAGGCGGCGATGAGCACGCGGACGCTGAGTCGCCGGTTTCGTGAGCAAGCGGGCACGACGCCGGCGCTCTGGGTCACGGGCGCGCGCGTCCGTCGCGCGCAACGGTTGCTCGAGACGACGGACCTGTCGGTCGAGCGTGTCGCCGCGGAGGCGGGATTCGGGTCATCGGCCGTATTGCGCGAGCGCTTTGGTCGGATAGTCGGCACGAACCCGCAGGCATATCGACGGACCTTCAGGGCGGCGTGAGGGCGACAGTAACGCTCAGCCGAGGTGCGTGCGGAAGAACGCCGCGATACGCCGCCAGCTGTCCGCCTCGGCGTCGGCGTCGAAGCCGACGGCCATCGGCCCCCACGCGGCGAGCGTCGCCATGAGGCCCGTGTGGCGGCTCATGTAGCTGTGGCCGGCGTCGGGGTAGAGGCGGACGTCGTGCGGCACGTGGAGCGCGGCGAGCATCTCGTCGAGCCGCCGCCCCTGGCCGGCGAACAAGCGGTCGCGACCACCGTAGCCCGCGACGACCGGACAGACACCGTGAAGCTCTTCGGGAGATTTCGGCACGTCGCCATAGAAGACGCCGGCCGCCTTGAGCGGCGCCTGCAACGAGTACAGCAGCGCGAAGCCGCCGCCGAGGCAGAAGCCGACCACGCCGGTGCGAGCAGCGTCCACCTCGGGCCGCTGCGCGAGCCACGTGCGCGCCGCTTCGAGGTCCGCGAAGGCCGGCCCCTCGCGGCGGCGGAGCGCGAGGAAGGCGCGCAGCACGCAGAGCACTTTCGCCGCTCCCGTGTCGAAGAGGTCCGGCGCCAGCGCCACGTAGCCGAGATCGGCGACGCGCGCCGTGATGCGGCGGATGTCGTCGTTCAGGCCGAAGATCTCGTGGATCACGATGACCGCCGGCCGTCGCGCGCCGTCGGCCGGCCGCGCGAGCGCCGCCCGCATCGGCCGCCCGGTGGATGACGGGAAGGAGAGGTCCTCGATCGCCGCCACGCTCAGGCCCTCCCGACGCTGATCGCGTAGTTGCCGAAACGGTCGACGCGCGCCTGCTGGCCCGGGTAGACGACGACGGTCGTGAACGGCTCGTCGACGAGTGCCGGCCCGTCGATCGTCGCGCCGGGGCCGAGCTTCGTGCCATCGTAGACCGGCGTCGGCACGAGACGGCCGCCGAAGAACGCCTTCCGCGCCCCTGCGCGCGCCTTCGCCGCGGGTCCGCGCTCGGCCCGCGGCAGCGCTGGCTTCTCGTCGGTGGCGACGGCCTTGACGCGCAGGGCGCGCAGGATCGGCTCTTCGTCGCGGCACGCGTAGGTGTGGAGCTCCTCGTGCATGCGGTGGAAGCGCGCGACGGTGTCGGCGAGCCCGCGCGGCGTGAGCGCGCCGTTCCGCGCCACCAGTGGGACTGGCATGTCGAACGTCTGGCCCGGATAGCAGAGCGCGGCCAGCCGCTCGAATCGCGCCGGGCGGCCGAGGGCGCGGCGCGCGGCAGCCTCCATCTCGGCGAGCAGCGCGTTCGCGCGCACGAGGTCGACGCGGCCGACCGGGGTCACGTACGACCGCATCTCGTCGACGACGTGGTCGGAGAGCAACAGGCCGAGGGCGGAGAACGCCGGGGCGAGCTTGGGCACGAAGATGCGCCGGATGCCGAGCTCCCTCGCCTGCATGCCCGCGTGCACCGGCCCGTTGCCGCCGAAGGCGACGAGCACGAGCGGTCGCGGGTCGATGCCGCGCCCCGCCGAGACCTTGCGGACCGCGTTCGCCATGTTGGCGTTCACGAGACGGAAGATGCCCTCGGCGGCCTCGAGGACCGAGATGCCGAGCGCACCGGCGACGCGGTCGTGCAGCGCCGCATGCGCCCGCTCGACGTCGAGGCGCATCTGCCCGCCGGAGAAGCGCTCCGAGCTGAGATAGCCGAGCACGAGGTTTGCGTCGGTCACCGTCGGCTCGACCCCACCGCGGCCGTAGCACACCGGTCCGGGCACCGCGCCCGCGCTCTCGGGACCGACCTTGAGCGTGCCCGAAACGACGCGCGCGATCGACCCGCCGCCCGCGCCGACCGACTGCACGTCGATCATCGGCAGCCCGATCAGGTAGCGGTGATGCCAGTTCCACCCCGCCTTCACCTCGGGCGTGCCCGCGCGCACCAGGCAGACGTCGTAGCTCGTGCCGCCCATGTCGACCGAGATGAAGTCGCGGATGCCCGCCGCGTCCGCCACCGCGGCCGCGCCGTTCACGCCGCCGGCCGGACCCGAGCCCATGACCGCGACCGCCTTCTGGGCGACGTAGCCCCCCGGCATGACCCCGCCGTTCGACTGCATGACGAGCAGCTCGCCCGCGAAGCCGGCGGCGCGGAGCCGCCGGTCGAGCGTGCCGAGGTAGCGCTCGATCCGCGGGCCGACGTAGGCGTTCACGAGCGTCGTGCTCGTGCGCTCGAACTCGGGCGCCGACGGCATCACCTCGTGCGAGAGCGACACCATGACGCCGGGCAGCTCTTCGGCCGCGATCTCGCGCACGCGTCGCTCGTGCGCGGCGTCGACGAACGAGAAGAGGAAGACGACGGCGAGCGAATCGACGCCCTGGAGCTTCATGCGACGGAGCGCGCGCCGGACCGCTTCCTCGTCGAGCGGCACGACGACGCGGCCCTCGAAGTCGAGCCGCTCGGGCACGCCGTAGCGCCGTCGCCGCGGGCAGATCGGCGGCGGAGCCGGTAGCGCCGGGTCCCAGATGTCCTCCTTGTAGCCGCGGCGGATCTCGATCTCGTCGCGGTGCCCTTCGCTCGTGACGAGGCCGACGGTCGCCCCCGACATCTCGATCATCGTGTTGTCGGCGGTGGTGGTGCCATGCACGATCAACGCCGTACGGGCGAGGAGTGTCTCCGCGCTGAGGCCCTCGGCATCCGCGAGCCGGGCGAGCCCGCCGAGGACGCCGTCGGACTGGTCGGCCGGCGTGGTCGGATGCTTGGCGAGCCGGATGCGGTCGCCGGCGGCGAGCACGAGGTCGGTGAAGGTGCCGCCGACGTCGATGCCGATGCGGTATTTCATCCGGGCTGGTCGGTACACCGAATGTAGCGGAAGCGACAAGGCCACGCGCTTGTGCCGCGTCGCGCACGTCGGCATGCTGCGCCCACGGTGAAGCGCGGGACCCCGGAGCGGCACGCGATCGACGCGATCGCGCGCGCAGTCGTGAGCGGGCGTCGCGGCCAGGGGCGGCGGGCGGACGCGCTCGCGGACGCCGTTGCCGCTTGTATGCATAACCGCCTCGAGGCGGTCGGGGCGCCCGGCGCGCGCCGCACCCGGCGCCGGACGCCCTACCGTTCCCCGCTGCTACGTCTCCTGTTCGACCGCGCCGCCAAGCACCTCGCGGCCTGGGGAAGCCGTGCGGAGGTCGGCCCTAACCAAGCGTGACCTCGAGCGGTTTCTCGCGGCTGCCGGCCGACAGCTCCCCTGCCGCGTGACCCTCATCCTAACGGGCGGAGCGCAGGCGATGCTGCTCGGCAGCCGACGCACCACGGCGGACGCCGACTTCGGCCTCGTCGTGTCCGCGCACGATGAACCGCTGTGGCCGGAGGTCGAGTCCGCCGTGATCACCGCCGCGCGCGACACTGGCGTGACCGTCCAGTACTCGAACGACATCGACCGGTGGTCGTCCGTCACCATCCCACCCACGCGGCGCCGCAGCCGGCCTCACCGGCGCTTCGGTCGGCTCTCGGTGCACGTACTCGACCCGGCGTGCTGGGCGGTCTACAAGCTCGCGCGATACCTCGACGCCGATGTCGAGGATCTGCGGTACGTGCTGCGCCGTGCTCACGTCCCGAGCGGCGCACTGGCACGGCTCTGCGGCACGTCGCTACGCGCGAGCCCGCGGTCGACGCAGTTGTTCCTCTTCCGGCGCCAGGTCGAGCATTTCTTCCGCACGCACGGCCGCGCCGTCTGGGGACGGGGTTTCGATGCGGGCTCGGCGATCGCCGCGTTCCACCGCGCGGCGCAGATCACTCCCCG
>WNGI01002485.1_pt1 | contig 31766 bp, 28 predicted proteins | sample 5400621 | NCBI WGS metagenome assembly WNGI01 (sample SAMN13153374, study PRJNA577476) | soil metagenome | isolation source: 20 cm soil or saprolite under Garry oak tree replicate 1 | place: USA:California | collected 2016-06-15
ACGTTGCGTTTGTACTCGACGGACCCGCGATGGTCGGCTTTCGGATCGGCGGCCTCCGCCGCGAGCGCGGCGGCCTCCTTGATGGTGGCGTCGTCCAGCCGGGCGCCCCGCAGCGCGGCTTCGGCCTGCTCCGCCTTGATGTTCTGGGGCCCAACCGCCGTCAGGCCGATGCCCGCGTCCCCGACGTTGCCGTCGTGCATCTGAAGGTGGACCGCCACCGCGACGGTGGCGAAGTCACCGACCTTACGCTCGAGCTTGAGGTAGGCGCCGCCCGTTTGCGGCCCGGCGGCGGGGATCCGAATCTCACTGAGGATCTCCGTCGGCTGGAGCGCGGTGCTGAAGGGCCCGTTAAAGAAGTCACGGGCCTTGACCGTCCGGCTCCCGGACTTCGAGCGCAGGACCAGCTCCGCATCGAGCGCCAGCAACACCGATCCCCAGTCACCGGAGGGATCGGCGTGGGCGACCGATCCGGCGATGGTGCCACGATTGCGAATGATCGGGTCGGCGATCTGCGGGGCGGCATCGGCCATGACGTGGTATTTCGAGGTCAATAGGCTGGAGCGCTCAGCCGACTTGTGGCGAAACAGCGGGCCGATGCGAAGCGTCCCGTCACGCTCCTCGAGATAGTCCAGATCCTTGATCCCGTTGATATCGACCAGGTGCGCCGGACTGGCGAAGCGCAGCTTGAGCAGCGGGATCAAGCTCTGACCGCCTGCCAGCACTTTCGCGTCTTCACCGAGCCCATCGAGGAGGCCGAGGGCCTCGTCCATAGTCTTCGGGGCGTGATACTCAAACGGCGCTGGCAGCATGGACAACCCCTCCTACAGTGATTGTGGAAACCAGCCGACGCGTTCGCTAACCGTAGTCCGGCAAACGTGAGTTGTCAATCAGCGATGCGGCCCCGCTCCGGTGTGGGAAAGCGGGGTGATGGGGCCCCGCTCCGGTGTGGAAAAGCGGGGTGATGGGGCCCCGCTCCGGTGTGCAAAAGCGGGGTATTAGTTACTGGTCGAGGGTGTCGAAGGCTCCGTATGCCGGGAAACGAAACCCCATGTCCTTCGAAAGGAGCCCGCCGTGGCCCAGGCGATTGAAGTCGTCCGCGGTGACGCGCGCCCCGGTGAAGAGTCGCGGCAGGATCAGGTCGAGCACCGTCGCCCGGGAGAACATCCCGCATGCCGCGACGCCGAAGATCGGCGTGTCCCGGAGGTAGGCGAGCCAAACCGCGCTACCGGGGTGCGCCGGGGCGCCCTGTTTTTCCGTCCGCGCGCCCAGTCGCTCGAGCGCTACCAGCGTCGGGTCGAGCGGGTCGGTGGCGTTCGCGCCGGCGGTCAGCAAAAGGTCCGCGTCTCGGAGCAGGCCCGGGATCGCCGATTCCAGCGCCTCGACGTCGTCCGCGACGTAGCGGATCTCGCTGATCGCCGAGCCGAACCAGGCAACCTTCATCTCGATCGACGCCTGGAACTTCTCCCGCTGCGCCGGGTCAAGCCGCTCGCGAACGAGAACTCCTACCCGCATCGGCCGGAAGGCCAGCACCCGGATCACGCCGTCCGCCTCTGTCGCGACGCGCTCTGCCTCGCGCAGGCGGGCTTCGGGAACCACGAAGGGCGTGACCTTGACCCCCGCGATGGTCTTGCCCTTCGAGACCAGCTGGCCGTCGAAGAGGGTAAAGATCGAGATGTCCTGGATGCTGTTGAGCGCCTGAAGACCATGGATCTCGACCTTGAAGATGCCGTTCACCTCAGCACTCAGCCGCACCTGGCTCTCAACCGGGCCGTGCACGATGACACCGGGCCCGGCGACCACCTTTGCCAGGCGGCGAGCGGCCTCATCCTCGTGAACATCGCCCTGCTCCATGCGCACCACGTGGAGCTCCTCGACATGGGCGTCCGCAACCACCGGCCAGTCCGTCCTCGTGAGGATGCGGCCTTTGAGCAACAGGACCCGATGGTGGTCGTCGGGCGCTAGCAGCGTTTGGGCCAGCACGGCGCCCGCGATCCCCTCGGCGCTCAAGCGCGACCCTCGCAGGGACTCGGCCTTCACGCCGCTGCAGCGGGGCCGGGCATCGGGCCTCCCTGCTTGCCATGACGGACCGCGACCATCTGCGCCAGGATTGCGAGCGCCGTCTCTTCCGCGGTCTGCGCGCCGAGGTCGAGGCCGATCGGCGCGTGGACGCGGTCGATCTCGCTCGGGTTGACGCCGGCCTTGACCAGTCTCGCCACCCGGTCGCGATGCGTTTTCTTGCTGCCGATGGCGCCGATATAGCGCGGCTGCCCGCGCAGGGCGGCGGTGATCGTCGGATCGTCGAACTTGGGATCGTGCGTCAGGATCACCACATAGCTCGAGCCGTCCATCGGCAGGTCCTTCAAGACCTCATCAGGCCAGGCGTGGATGACACGACGCGCCTCCGGAAAGCGCTCCCGGTCCGCGAACTTCGACCGGGCATCGACCACGGTCACCCGGAACCCGATCGCGCTCGCCAGGCGAGCCAGCGGGATGGCGACGTGCGAGCCGCCAAAGATGAGGAGCTCCGGCGGTCGCGGGAACGGTTCCAGAAAAACGCCGTCCTGGCGGACCGGGTTCTCCCGGTTGAGAAGGTCGGGAACCGTCGGATCGGCCGGCGTCAGGAGCTGGCGCGCACCGGGACGCTCACCGACGTCTGTCTTCAGGACCACCGGATGCTCGGCCGCCAGCGCGTCCATGAGATCGCGATGCACCTGGCCGAGTGGCTCGACCAGCACATCGATTTCGCCGCCGCAGCTGAGGCCGACCGTCCAGGCGAGGTCGTCGCTGACCCCGTAATGAAAGAGGCTGGCCGGCTTTCCGTGAAGGATCGCCTGGGCCTGCTCGAAGACCTCGCCCTCGAGACATCCGCCGCTGACCGAACCCGCGATCTTTCCCGACTGGCTGATGGCCATCCGTGATCCCGCCGGCCGCGGGGCACTCCCCCAGGTGCTGATCACCGTCGCGCGGGGGAGGGTCGGGGAGGGGGCCGTCAGGCGGATGCGGTCAGGAGCGTCTGGCGTCGGACAGGGCGCCGGCTCGCCGTCTCGAGAAGGAGAATCCCGAGCGCCTCGAGGTTCGCGAGATTGTGCGCCGGCAGGAAGTCGTCGACGAAGGGGAGCGCCGCCTGTAGCCCCAGGGTCAGTGGCTCGTAGCCGGGGGCGCCCATCAGGGGGTTCATCCAGATCAGACGGTGGCAGGATCGCTGCAGCCGAGCGATGGCCCGCCGCATCTGGGCCGCATCGCCGCGGTCCCAGCCGTCGCTGATGATGGCGACGGTCGCCCCATGGCTCAGCACGCGGCGGGCGTAGCGCCGGTTGAAAGTCTCGATCGCCTCGCCGATGCGGGTTCCGCCCGACCAATCGTCGACCGACGCCATCACCCGGCTGAGCGCGCCGTCGACATCATGGCTGCGCAGCACCCGGGTAATTCGGGTCAGGCGCGTGGCGAACACGAACGCCTCGACCCGCGTGCTGGCGTTCTTCAGCGCGTAGGTGAAGTTGAGCAGCAGGCGCGTGTAGCGCTCCATCGATCCGCTGATGTCGCAGAGCAGAACCAGCGGTCGCGGCCGAAGCGTCGGGCTCTTCCAGCTGAAGACCAGCAGCTCACCGCCAAATCGCAGGCTGCGCCTTAGCAGGCGGCGCATGTCGAGCTGGTCGTGGCCGCCCGCCCGTGCGCGCCGCGATCGCGCCAGCCCCGCCGGCAGCCGCATCAGCCGGATCAACCGTCGCACCTCGGCCATCTCGGCCTCGGTCAGCGTGTCGAAGTCTCTCTCGCGGAGTACCTCCGCCTGCGAGTAGCTGGCCACCTCCTGCTCCTCGGCGCCCTCGGCGGCGCCATCGTCGTCGAGCACCTTCAACTGCCGGCCCGTGATCGTCATCGTGATTCCTCGCTCGGATGCCGTCATCGCGGAGGAGGACACCTCCGCATCCGGCGCGTTGCCCCGAAGAAAGGCGGCGAGCGCGCGATCGAGGATGGCCAGCTCGTTCCGCCGGCGGGCGAAGTGACCGTGAACAGCCGTCCGCAGATCGTCGGCACGGCGTAGGTCGATCACCGTCAGTGCGGTGAGGAACGGCAACATGCGCGCCGGCCCGGCGTCGAAACCCAGTCCGCGCAGGATTCGACCGAAATGCAACCAGTTGCGAGTCAGGACCTCGCCCGGGTCAGGCATTGACGGCTCGCGCGAGGAGCTCCCGAGAGCCCGCGCCGCGCAGCCGTTCGAGATCCTCCTGGTACTTGACGACCGCGCCGAGCGTCGCCTGCACGGCGGCTTCGCTGAGCTCGCTCTCGCCGAGCGCGATCAGTGAGCGGGTCCAGTCGAGCGTCTCGGCGATCCCGGGTAACTTATAGAGGTCGAGGCGGCGAACCCCTCCGATGAACTCGCTGACCTGGCGTGCCAGCTTGGCCGGCACGTCCGGCAGGCGAGCCGTAATGATCTCGTACTCCCGCTCCACCGAGGGGTAGTCGATCCAGAAGTAGAGACAGCGGCGCTTGAGCGCGTCGTGGATCTCCCGGGTTCGGTTCGAGGTGATGATGACCGCCGGCGGCCTCTTGGCCTTGATGGTGCCGATCTCGGGGATCGAGATCTGGAAGTCCGAGAGCAGCTCGAGCAAGAAGGCCTCGAACTCGTCATCGGCGCGGTCGATTTCGTCGATCAGCAGGACCGGTGGCCTGGCCCCGTCGCTCTCGATCGCTTGCAGTAGCGGACGCTTGACCAGGAACTGGTGGCTGTAGATCTCGCGTTCGGTTTCGTCCCGCTTGGCGCCGGCCGATTCGAGCAAGCGGATGTGGAGCATCTGTTTGGCATAGGCCCATTCGTAGACGGCGTTGTTCACGTCGATCCCCTCGTAGCACTGCAGCCGGATCAAGGTGGTGTCCAGGATCTCGGCGAGGACCTTGCCGACTTCCGTCTTGCCGACTCCGGCCTCACCTTCGAGCAACAGCGGCTTGTCGAGCGTGAGGGCCAGGAAGATGGTTGTCGCCAGGCTGCGATCGGCAACGTAGCGGTGCGCCTTCAGGGCACGCTCGACGTCCTCGATCGAGGCGAAGGGAAGGTCCTGCATGAGCGAATTGTAGGGAGAGCAGCAGCGCGGTGCCGCCGCTCTCCCAGTTTCTCAGTGGTGCGCGGTGATCTGTTCCAGCGCCCGTCGGGTCAGCACCTGCGCCAGGTGCCTGCGGTAATCCGGCGAAGCGTTCAGGTCTTGCTGGGGGTCGGTTCCGTCCACAGCCCGCTCGGCCGCCGCACGAAGCTCATCGTCATGGCCGGCTTTGCCGCGGAGCGCCTGCTCCACCCCGGACGCCCGGATCGGGCGGCTGCCCATCCCGGTGAGACCGACCGCGACCTGGGTCACCTCGTGGCCGGTCACTCGCACCTGCGCGGCGACCGCTACGATCGCCCAGTCCTGGGACCGCCGGCTGAACTTCAGATAGGTGCCCCGGCTACCCGGGGGTGGCGTCGGGATGCGGATTTCTCGCAGGATCTCGTTGGGTTCGAGCGACGATGTGAAGGTGTCGACAAAGAAATCCCTCGCCGCGATCGACCGTTCTCCGCGCGGCCCTACCGCCGTGAATTCGGCATCGAGGGCGAGCAGGCAGGCCGGGAAGTCGCCGAATGGGTCGGCGTGCGCCGCCGCGCCACCGATCGTCCCTCGGTTGCGAACCTGCGGGTCACCGATCTGGGAGGCGGCGCTGGTGAGCAGCGGCAGCTTGTTCTTCAGGAGCTCGGAGAACTCGATGTCGTGGTGGGTCGTCAGGGCGCCGATCGCGACGCGTCCGTCTTCTTCACGGATGTAGCTGAGGTCCCCGATCCGGCCGATGTCGACCAGGAACGATGGTGTCGAAAGCCGAAGCTTCATCAACGGGATCAGACTATGGCCGCCGGCGAGGACCTTTGCTTCGCCGCCGTGCTTGACGAGCTCCGCAGTCGCCTCTGGAAGGGTCTTCGGCACGATGTAATCGAAAGCTGCTGGGATCATCGGTCCTTCCTCCCTCCGTTCTTGCGCATCAGCTGCCACAGTTTCTGTGGGGTGGCCGGCATGTCGACGTCCTTGACGCCGAAGGGTCTGAGCGCGTCAACGATGGCGTTGATCACGGCCGGGCTGGCTGCGATGGTGCCGGCTTCTCCTACGCCCTTGACGCCCATGGGATTGCTGGGGCTTGGCGTCACCGTTTCCGCCATTTCGAAGGTGGGCAGGTCGGCCGCCGTGGGGATCATGTAGTCGACCAGGGTGCCCGTGCGCAGCTGACCGTCCTCGCCGTAAACCACCTCCTCGTAGAGCGCCTGTCCGATGGCGTTGACGATACCGCCCTGGATCTGTCCGTTCACGATCATGGGGTTGATCCGCCGCCCACAGTCATCGACCGCGACGTAGCGCGTGATTCGCGGCGCCCCGGTCTCCGCGTCAACCTCGACGACGCACACGTGGGCGCCAAATGGCCAGACAAAGTTCGGCGGATCAAAGAAGGTGGTGGCTTCCAGGGTGGGCTCCATGCCGGCCGGGAGGTTGGTCCCCTGATAGGAGGCCATCGTCAGCTCCTGGATGGTCTTGGCCCGGGACGGCGCGCCCTTGACGTAGGCCCGACCGCCTTCGTAGACCACGTCGTCTTCGGCAGCTTCGAGGAGATGGGCGGCCAGCTTGCGCGCCTTCTCTTTGACCTTCTGCGCGGTCAGGTAGACGGCGGTCCCGTCAACCGAGAGGCTGCGGCTGCCATAGGTGTCCATTCCCATCGGACCAACCGCGGTGTCGCCGTGGACGACCTCGATGTCCTCGAGCGGCAGGCCAAGGATGTCGGCCGCGATCTGGGCGAACGTCGTCTCATGACCCTGGCCATGCGGGGAGCTGCCGATGATCAGCTCGGCCTTGCCGGTAAACCGCATCCGCAAGACGGCACTGCCCCAGAGTCCGACGCCGGTTGCGGCCACGGTTGGCCCGGAGGGCCCGACGCCGCAGATCTCGACGTACGTGGAGAGGCCGATGCCAAGGTATCGGCCCTGCTTGCGCAGCTCGGCTTGCTGTTTGCGCAGGTCCTGGTAGCCGACCATGGCGAGCGCCTTGTCGAGCGTGGTGGCGTAGTCACCGGAGTCGTAGATCAGCCCGACTAAATTCGTGTACGGAAACTCGTTCTTCGCGATGAAGTTTTTCCGGCGGACATCCGCCGGGTCCATGCCGACCTCGTACGCCACCAGATCCATCACGCGTTCGATCAGATGCGTCGCTTCGGGTCGCCCGGCGCCCCGGTACGGATCGGTCGGCGTCTTGTTCGTGAAGACCCCCACCGCCCGGCCGTCCAGCGCTTGTAACTTGTACGCTCCCTGCGCCAGCAGCACCCCTACCGTCTGGAAGGTGCCGAACATGCCAACGTAGGCCCCCAGGTCAAGCCACTGCGTGGCCCGCAGGCCGAGGACGGTTCCGTCACGCTTGGCGGCGATCTCGACGTCCCAGGTCTGGGCGCGCCCATGGGTGGTCGCCTTGAGATCCTCACTGCGGTCGCCGATCCACTTCACTGGCCGGCCGAGCTTGACAGCGGCGACGCAGGCGAGGACTTCCTCGGAGTACACCCGCAGCTTGGAACCGAATCCGCCGCCAACCTCCGGAGCGATCACGCGGACGTTCTGCTCCGGAATGCCGACGATGATCCCCAGGAAGATCTTGAGAAAATGGGGCACCTGGGTTGACGACCACACCGTCAGCTGCTTGCCAAACGGGGTGTACTCAGCGACGACGCCACGGGTCTCCATGGCGACGGGGAAGAGCCGCTGTTGATGGATCCGCTGTTTGATCGTGACGTCGGCGGCTTTGAAGGCCGCCTCGATATCGCCACCCGCAAACTTCGTGTCGTAGGAGAGATTGGTGCCGAGCTCATCATGGACGAGCGGTGACCCTTTCTCCAGCGCCCTCTCCAGGTCGACGACCGCGGGCAGCTCTTCGTAGCGAACGTCGATCCGCTCCGCGGCGTCCTCGGCCGCCGCGCGGCTGGTGGCGAGGACGATGGCGACGGGCTCGCCCGGGTATCGGACTTTGTCAGTGGCGATCGGATATTGCGCCGGGCTCTTCTTGTCCGGCACGAACGACGCCGTCACCGGTAGCGGTGCCTTGAACTCGCCGATCAGGTCCTTGCCGGTAAAGACGGCGACCACGCCGGCAGCCTGCCGCGCATCCCCCGCCTCGACCCCGCGGACGCGCGCATGCGCGTGCGGGCTGCGGAGCACATACATATGGAGGACGCCGGTTGGCGGCCGATCATCGACATAACTGCCGGTCCCGGTGACCAGCTCCGGGTCTTCGCGGCGCCGAATAGAGGCGCCAATGATTTGAGAGATTGCCATGGTGCCTCCTCCGTCACGAAACCGCAGCCGGGGCTCGCTTCTCGACACCGGCGGCAGCCGGCATCGTCTTCGCCGCGGCTTGGATTGCCTTGACAATATTGTGGTAGCCGGTGCAGCGGCAGAGGTTACCCTCTAGCCCCAATCGGATCTCCTGCTCGGTCGGGTTGGGGTTGCGCTCGAGCAGCTGCTTCGCCGCCATGATCATGCCGGGCGTGCAGAAGCCGCACTGCAGGCCATGCTCGTCCCAGAACGCCTGCTGCAAGGGATGCAGCGTCGATCCCTTGGCCAGGCCCTCGATCGTCGTGATCTGCGCCCCATCGGCCTGGACGGCGAAGACCGTGCAGGACTTGGTGCCATTGATGGTGACAGCAACCCTGCGCCTCATAGCCACCTCCTATTTACGTGCCGAAGCCTGCCGCCCTCAGGTATAGCACCCGAACCGGCGAGTGTCTAGGCCGGAGTCCGAGATCGACGTTGACGGCGTCTGAAGGCAGTGGAGAAAATGGCCTGGAGGGGTTCGAACCGCTTGAATCGAGCTTGGAGGGAACGACTATGCGCCGACTGACCTTGCTGGCCGCTGCTGGGATCGCCATTGGGCTTGCCGTTCCCGCGTCGGCGACCTCGCCAACGGAGGTTGGTGTCGTCCAGAACTTCGGCCCGCCCCTGGCGGCGAGCTGCCATAACCCCGAAGGGATTGCCATCGACCTGACCGGGAACCTCTACGCGGGCTCCTTCGCGTTCCAGCCGGTCGCCAACATCTGCGTGGTCAATCGTGACGGTGTGCTGGTCGACGTCATCGCGGTGCCCGCCGGTTCGGCTGGCGTCGCGTCGCTCCTCGGCGAGCTGTTCGAACCCGGCCAGGGTCTCTATGTGCTCGACTTCGCGAACGGCGCCCCAGGCAATGGCCGACTGCTGCTCGTCAATCCGGGTACCCACGCGGTCAGCGTTGTCGCGACCGGATTTCAGGCGCCCAACGCGCTGACCCAGGACCGTCACCGGAGCCTCTATATCTCAGATTCCTTTCAGGGAGTTATCTGGAAGGTCTCGCCCGACGGGACGACCACCGTCTGGAAACAGGATCTAAGGCTGACCCCACAACCTGGGGCGGGGCCACCCTTCGGGGCAAACGGGGTCGCCTTCGATCGCAACCAGCGCTTCCTCTACGTTTCGACGACCGCCGACGGCAAGATCTACCGGATCCCCGTAATGGATGACGGCAGCGCCGGAGATTTGCAGCTGTTTGCCTCCGGCGAGGCGATCGACGCCGCACAGGGGACAACCGAGGCGCTGCACGGCGCAGATGGAATCCTGTTCGATGTCCAGGGCAACCTCTATGTCGCGGCGAACTCGGCGCAGCACCCGGCGCCCGGCCTGCCTGGGGAGCTTCAAGTTTTATCGCCCGAGGGCCGGCTGATCGCGCGCTACGACGGTGTCGGTCAGCATGATCTGGACTTCCCTGCCAGCCTCGTCTTTCATGAGCGTGCCGTCTACATGACGAACCTGTCGCTGATGGACGCCGGAGTCAACTCAAAGCTGTCGGTCATGGCCGTTCCATTCCCAGGAGAGCCCTTGCGGCCATAGGCCGAGGTCATAACGTGAGCGCAGCGCCGAGCTCGATCTTCCCCTCGAGCAACGCCCGCCCCACGATCGCGCCCTCGGCGCCGGCATCTCGGATCGCCTCCAGGTCGGCATAGCTCGCGACACCACCGGCGACGAGCACCGGGACGCCGAGAGGAAGCAGCGCGGAAAATCCGGAGCGGTCGACCCCGCCTAACGTCCCGTCGCGCGCCGTGTCGGTGTGGATGAAGCGTCGCGCCCCCGCGTCTCTGAGCGTTTCCGCCATCGAGACGGGGTCCTCCGACGACGCTCGGCGCCAACCCTGCGTGAGCACTCGCCGATCACGGGTGTCAAGACTGAAGACCAGGCGCTCACCGAAACGGGCGGCCCAGGAAGCGGCCATGGCTGGCGACTCGGTCGCGGTCCCCACGATCACGCGGGCCACGCCCCGCTCCAGGGCGGCCTCGACCTGCGCCAGGTCGCGAGCACCGCCGCCCGCCTGCAGCGGAACCCCGGCTGCGGCAACGATGTCAGCGATGACGTCGAGGTGGCACCAGTGGCCGAGGCGGGCGCCGTCGAGATCGACCAGATGCAGCCAGGGCGCACCGGCTTCCGCGAAACTGCGCGCGAGCGCGACCGGGTCCGAACCAAAATCGGTGACACGGGCGAAATCACCCTGCTCCAGCCGCACCGCGCGCCCACCAAGCAGGTCGATCGCCGGGATGATCAGCACCCGAAGGCCTCCCCATCCGACCCGTGACGCGTCATCCTGTTAGCATATTAACATGTTAAAACGACGCCGACCTGCTGGCCCTCGGGCGAAGTCGGGCGCGCCAGCCGACAGCTGGGTCACCCCTGCCACCACGGATCTCTTCAAGACGATCGCCGGGTTGAAGTCACCCGAAGAGACCGAGCGCTTCTTTCGGGACCTCTGCACGATCCCGGAGCTTCACACGCTCGCACACCGCTGGGAGGTCGCCAAGCTTCTCGACCAGGGCGTCCACTACGCCGACATCGCCGAGCGTACGGGCGCCAGCACCGCCACCATCACGCGCATCAACTCCTGGCGGCGGTTCGGAACCGGCGGCTACCGGCTGCTCCTGGACCGGCGCAAGGCGCGCTCGAAATGAACGGCCGTCCCGGGCTCACCGAGGGTCGGTTGCGCCTCGCGATCCCGAACAAAGGTCGTCTTGCCGAGCCGGCGATCACGTTGCTGCGCGAGGCCGGCTACCAGTTCGAGGCGGACGATCGGCGCCTGTTTGCCCCCTGCGAGAACTATCCCCTCGACCTGCTCCTGGTGCGGGCCGAGGACATCCCGGAGTACACGGGGGACGGTGTCGTCGATCTGGGCATCACGGGATCGAACCTTGTCGAGGAGCGTGGCAGCCCGGTCAGCCAGAGCATGGCGCTCGGCTTTGGCCACTGCCGTTTGCGGGTGGCGGTTCCTGATGAGCGACCGTTCCAGCAGGTAAGCGACCTGGCGGGCCGGTCGGTGGCCACCTCGCATCCTCGGACCACCGCCCGGTTCTTCAAGGAACGGAACGTCCCCGTCGAGCTGATCGAGATCAGTGGCGCGGTCGAGATCACGCCCTTGCTGGGCGTGGCCGATGCGATCGTCGACCTGGTCTCGACCGGCAGCACGCTGGCGGTCAACGGCCTGCGCCCGATCGAGACGATCCTTGAATCCGAAGCGCTGTTGATCAGTCATCCCCGGCTGAGCCCGGAAAAAGCCGAGCGCCGGCGTCAGCTCGAGACGATGCTCGCCAGCGTGATCGCCGCCCGGCGCAAGAAGTACGTGATGATGAACGCCCCGGCAGATGCTCTCCGCCTCATCAAAGAGGTGATCCCCGGCCTGCAGTCGCCGACCGTGATGCCGCTCGCCGACCCGGCGATGATTGCGGTCCACGCCGTGGTCGACGCGGATGCGGTCTGGGCGCTGCTCGGCCCGCTGAAGGCGGCCGGCGCGACCTCGATCCTCGTGATGCCGATCGAGAAGCTCATCCCATGATTGCGGTCGACGCGCTGCCCACACCGGGCACGGCCGCGTACCGATCGTTCGTCACGCGCGCGCCCGTGTCCGAGGAGGTGCGCGTACAGACGCAGGCGCTGCTGCTCGACGTTCGGAAACGGGGCGATGCGGCACTCCTCGACCTGACCGAGCGCCTCGACGGCGTGCGCCTCCAGCAGACCCGTGTCTCTAACGAGGCTGTCCGCGCGGCGCTGGACACTCTCGATGCCGGATTGCGGGGCGCTCTCGAGGTCGCGGCCGCCAACATCGAGGCGGTTCACGGCGCGCAGCGCTTCCACGAGGAGCCGGTCGACGTCGTGCGGGGTGTGCGCGTCTGGCGAGAGTGGCGTGCGTTGCGACGGGTCGGGCTGTACGTGCCTGGCGGGCGCACGATATACCCGTCGTCCGTCCTGATGCTCGTCATCCCGGCGCGCCTCGCCGGCTGCGAGGAGATCGTCATGTGCTCACCGCCGCAGCGCGATGGGCGGGTTGCCCCTGCCGTCCTGGCGGCCGCCGGGCTCGCGGGCGTGACCGAGGTCCACGCCGTCGGGGGCGCCCAGGCCATCGCGGCCATGGCGTACGGCACCGAGTCCGTGCGCCGGGTCGACAAGATCTTCGGACCGGGCAACGCCTACGTCACCGCCGCCAAGCTGGCCGTGTTCGGCGACGTCGCCATCGATATGCCCGCCGGGCCGTCGGAAATCCTGGTCCTGACCGATGGATCGGTGCCCGCGCCGTGGGTGGCGGCCGATCTGCGCGCCCAGGCAGAGCACGCACCCGACGCGCTCGCCATCCTGGTCAGCACCGATCCTGCGACCGCCGCCGAAGTACGAGGCCTGGTGGACGGCGTGCTCGCCAGCCAGGTGCGCGTGCTGAGCGCGACCGAGATGGCGGCGGCGGTTGCATTCGCGAACGACTTCGCACCGGAGCACCTGACGCTCGCGTGTGCCGAGCCCGACCGGTGGCTGACTCGCATCTCGACCGCTGGCTCGGTCTTCCTCGGCCCCTACGCCCCGGCTGCGGCGGGCGATTACGCGACCGGGGCCAACCACGTGCTCCCGACGGGCGGCGCGAGCCGCTCGTTCAGCGCGCTCGGCGTCGACGCCTTCGGGCGCACCATGCAAGGCCAGTCGCTGGACCGGGACGGCTTGCACCGGCTCGAGCCCGTCGTCGACGCCATCGCCGGGGCGGAGCGGTTGTCCGCTCACAAAGAATCGGTCGGCATCCGGCGGGCGGGCTCCGCCGCCTTCCCCGGACTGGATGGTCCGCGGCCGCGCGGCGCGATCCGGAACATGCAGCCGTACGAGTGGGAGCCGCCGAGCGCGCGCATCGCGGGCGAGGCGGGTGTGCCGGAGCGCGACGTCGTCCGCTTTGACACCAACACGTCGCCCTGGCCGGGCGTAGCACTGAGCGACGTTGGACCCCTTGCGCTCAACGAATACCCGGATACGAGCTACTCCATGCTCACGGACGCACTGGCGGCCTATGCCGGCGTGTCAGCGGACGCCATCACCGTCGGTGCGGGCGCGGACGAAATCCTCGACATGCTGGCGAAGGCTTACGTGGGAGCCGGCGATCCCGTCGTCCTCTCGCGGCCCACCTATGCCATGTTTCGGATCGTCAGCGAGATCGCCGGCGGCCGCGTCGATGCGGTCGCCGCCGCGGGCCTCGATCTCGACCAGGATCAGTTCCTGGCTGCGTCGCGCCACGCGCGCCTCACCTGGCTTTGCAATCCCAACAACCCCACCGGCGAGCTTCTGCCGGTCGCGTTCATCGAGAAGCTGGCTGAAGGATCACCTGGCGTAGTCGCGGTCGACGAAGCCTACTTCGAATTTTCGGGGGTCACTGCCGCCGGGCTGATCGGACGGTTTGCGAACCTGGTGCTGGTCCGCACGCTCAGCAAGGCGTTCGGGCTGGCGGGCGTGCGCGTCGGCTACGCGCTCGCCGGGGCCCGGATCAGCGCCGCGCTCCGGCGCGTCCGGCCCCCCGGAAGTATCAGCGTCGTCTCGGAAGCGCTGGGCACGCGCGCACTGCGCGACCAGCACGGCATGCGGCAGCGCGTTTCGAGCATCGTCGCCAGCCGTGAAACGTTGTACGGCGAGCTCACGCGACTGGGCCTCGAGGTGCATCCCTCGGCGGCGAACTTCCTGCTGGTCCGTGCCGGCGACGGCGCCGCGGCGTGGCTCCTCCGTCGCGGACTCGTGGTGCGGACGTTTCCCCGTGGATCGCCGCTGGCGGGATTCATGCGCATCACCGTGAGGACCGCGGACGAAAACGCCCGCCTCGTGGAGGCCCTGTCCGAATGGAGACCGCATGCCGGCTGAGCGCTCCGCCGCACGACAGCGGCAGACGAAGGAGACCGACGTGTCCGTGCGGCTCAACCTCGATGGAGGCGGCGCCATCGAGGTCTCCACCGGCGTTCCTTTTCTCGACCACCTGCTGCGCGCGCTGGCCGTGCATGCCCGCCTCGACCTCGAGGTGAGGGCACGCGGCGACCTGGAGGTGGATGCCCATCACACGGTCGAGGACGTTGCCCTCCTGTTGGGGGAATCGCTGGCGGAGGCGCTGGGTGATCGATCCGGCATCGCGCGCTTCGGCGATGCCATCGTGCCGCTTGATGAGAGTCGGGCGACCGTCGCCGTCGACTGCGGCGGCCGTGGCTACGCGATGATCGACCTGCCGCTGCGCGGCGTTACGATCGGCTCGCTACCGGCAACGATGGTCCCCCATTTTCTGGAGACGTTTGCCCTGCGCGGTGGCGTGACCCTGCACGTGGTCGCCTCGGGGCGCGACGACCACCACCTGGCCGAGGCGACCTTCAAAGCCCTTGCGCGTGCGCTCCGGCAGGCCTGCGCCGTCGATCCAGCCCTGCGTGGAAAGAGCGCAAGCACGAAATGATCGCGCTGATCGACTACGGTGCCGGCAACCTTCGCAGCGTTGAGAATGCCCTGGCACGGCTCAACGCGAGGGCCACCATCGCCGCGACGCCCGAGGATCTGGCCCGCGCACGAGCCATCATCTTTCCCGGCGTGGGCGCGGCCGGGCCCGCGATGGCGAGCCTGCGCGATCGAGGCCTCGACCAGGCCGTGATTGCAGCCATTCGTACTGGGGTCCCGTTCCTTGGGATCTGCCTGGGGATGCAGCTGCTCTTCGAGTCGAGCGCGGAGGACGGCGCGGCCTGCCTGGCCGTGCTTCCCGGCACCGTGGAGCGACTCACGACGCGGGAGAAGCTTCCCCACGTCGGCTGGAACACCCTGGAACACGTCCGGCCGCACCCGGTGCTGCAAGGTATGGAGGGCCAGGCCTTCTACTTCGTGCACACCTACGTCGTCGTGCCTCGCCACCCCACCTTGGCCGCCGGCGAAACCACCCATGGCGTGCCCTTCGTTAGCGCCGTCGCGCGCCAGGGACTCGTGGGCGTGCAGTTCCATCCCGAGCGAAGTGGGACCGCGGGGTTGCGCCTGCTCGAGAACTTCCTGCGCTTCGCGAAGGTGGAGGCGGCCGCATAGGCCTAATCCACATGTTGCTCAAGCGGATCATCCCGTGCCTCGACACCGCCCGCGGCCGAGTCGTGAAGGGGACGCACTTCGAGCAACTACGGGACCAGGGGGATCCCGTTGCGCTCGCCCGGGGCTACTCGGAGGACGGCGCGGACGAGCTCACGTTCCTCGATATCGACGCGACGCCGCAGGGCCGGGCGACCCTTGTCGAGCTCGTCGAGCAGACGGCGCATGAAGTCTTCATTCCGCTCACGGTCGGCGGGGGCATCCGCGAGGTCGACGAGATCCGGACGTTGTTGCGCGCCGGCGCCGACAAGGTCTCGATCCAGACGGCGGCGGTGCAACGCCCGGAGCTGATCACGGAAGGAGCGCGCGCCTTCGGCTCGCAATGCATCATCGTGGCGATCGATGCGAAACGCGCCTCGGGAAAAGATCGGTGGATGGTCTTCACGCACGGAGGTAGGACCCCGGCCGGGCTCGACGCCGTCGGCTGGGCGCGCGAAGCGGAGCACCGGGGTGCCGGAGAGATCCTGCTGACCAGCATCGACGCCGATGGGACGCGGGCCGGCTATGACCTCGAGCTCACGCGCGCGGTGGTCGACGCCGTGCAGATCCCTGTGATCGCGTCGGGCGGCGCCGGCCATCCAAAAGACCTCGCAGCTGTACTGATCCAGGGAAGGGCCGATGCCGCGCTGGCCGCGTCCATTTTCCACAGCGGGGCGTTCCCGGTCCCGCAGGTAAAGGCCTACCTCGCCAGCCAGGGAATCCCGGTACGAATATGAACGCGCCCGATTCTGCCCGCCTCACCTTCGACGACCGCGGCCTGATCGTCGCGATCGCCCAGGACCTGACAACAGGCGCCGTCCTGATGGTCGCGTACATGGACCGGGAGGCGCTGGCTCGGACCGTCGAGACCGGCGAGGCGCACTTTTGGAGCCGCACCCGGCAAGCCGTGTGGCACAAAGGCGCGACCTCTGGCAACGTGCTGCACGTCGAGGAAATCCAGACCGACTGCGATGCCGACGCGCTCCTCCTCTCGGTTCATCCTTCCGGCCCGGCATGTCATACGGGTCAGCGCGCGTGCTTTGCCGCGCCGGTCACCATCCTCGACCAGCTCGACGCGACGCTCCGCGAGCGGCAAACGCAACGACCGCCGGGGTCCTACTCCGCAACGCTGTTCGACGGCGGGCGCGCGGCGATCCTCCGAAAGGTCGGCGAGGAAGCCGTCGAGGTCCTGCTCGCCGGCGCCCAGGAAAGCGACGAGGCGCTGACCAACGAAGTCGCCGACCTCTGGTTTCACACCGCCGTCTTGCTGCGAGACCGAGGGCTCAGCCTCGCGAGCGTGCTCGACGTCATGGCACAACGGCGTCGGGGTGCCGCGCCGCACTGATTTATGCGCGAGCGGCCGCGGGCTGTTAGAGCCAGTTCAGCTTGAGTTTGACGGATAGCCCGTAGGTGCCCTGGGTCGGATCCAGGACGATCGTCAGATTCTTGATGTGCAGTGTGTCGAGGAAATTCTGACCAGGTGGCGTGCTCATCAGGATGTTGACCGCCGCGTTGGAAAGGGTCAAACCAAGGGGCGTGCTGTCGTCGGCCTTGCCGGTGTAGATCTGCTTGATCCGCTTCTGGTCGGCGAGCGCCCGCCCCAGCGGCGACTCGTCGTCGACAAGCGCGTCGAAGTCAAGCACCCAGAATTTGGGTCGATCGTCGTCAGCAGGAGTGGTCGAGTCCTTCGGCTTCACGTCGCTGACACCTCGGAGGAGGAACAGGTCCTTGCGAAGTTGGAACTTCGGAGCGGCCTGGACGGATTGGCGTTGGACGTGCGTGTCGCTGGGCAGACCAGCCAGACGCTGAGCTACCCGCGCGTTACCTTCGGCTTGCTGGAGCCGGAGGACAACCCGTTCCCTGGTGTGAGAGTCGGCGGTCGCCAGCATCGGCCAGGGATCCATGCTGGCCAGCGGACCAACGCCAGAAGAAGGACGCGCCGGCGCTCGGCGTGGGAGGCGATCCTCTTCCTCGAGGCCGCGTTTCTCTAGGCGCCTGCGGCCTGGCACGACCGCATGCTCGCTCGTCCGTCGCAGGTCGGCAAGGTCCCCGCGTGCATAGCCTTGTGCCCAAACGGGCAAGCCGGTCTAGACGGGGACCGGCTCCCCCACCTCGATCGGGTTGTTGACCGGATCCTGGCTCCACTCGAACCAACCGCCGTCGTAGACGGCGATCCGCGGCCAATCCATCAGGTGCGCATAGAACCAGGTCTCGCCCGCGCGCCAGCCGGTGCCGCAGTAGAAGGCGACCCACTTGTCGGCGGTGATGCCCGCGTCACTCCAGTTCGCCGCGATCTCCGGGTAGGCCCGCATCGTGTTGTCGACGTTGCGGTAGTGCTCCATGTGATACGCATCCGAACCGCAGTTTCCCCAGACGTCGCCGGCGATCCGGCCGGCCGACCCGATGTAGTTGTAACCGCTGACCGCGCCGATGTGCTCCCGCCAGGTACGGACGCTGACGAGAGCGCCGTGCTCCCGATCGGCCAGAATCTGCTTGGCCTCGTCGATGTCGATGATGACCTGGGGCCGCAACGGGATCTGCACACCGAACGAGGCGACCGGCTCTGGCTCGTTGAGGACGGTTTCGAGCGGATTTCCGGCCTGGACCCAGTGGTCGTAGCCGCCATCGAGGAGTCGGATATCGTCGACGCCCGCGTAGCGAAGAATCAGTGCCGCGCGGCAGGCGGCGATCTGTCCCGCCCGGCGGCCCGGCCATTTCTCGTTGGCGTGGCCTTCGGTATCGCGGCCATACAAGATGACGGTGGTGTCGGGCGTGATGCCGAAGAACCGCAGGGCGACCTCGAGTTCTTCCGGGGTGCGGCGGTTCCAGTCGCGCGGATTCTCCAGCCGGTTCGTGTCGAGATAGAGCGCTCCGGGAATGTGGTTCTCTTCGTACTCCTCAGGAACGCCGAAGTTGACGTGGAAGAGCAGGAATCGCCCGGTGGGCGCCGCCTCGGGGTGTCCGCCATCGAGCAGCTCGCGGAGCCACTCGGCGTGGACGAGCTTGTCGTAGTTCGGCAGACGGTCAACCGGCAGCGCCGCGTCCGCCGCCCACTCGGTCCAGCCCCCCTCATAAATCCTGACGCCCGTCTGACCTAGCTGGGCCAGCCTCGATCTGAGGGCCAGGGTATCCTCGGCCCGATCGCCATAGAGGGCCACTTCCCGGCTCGCCAGGATGCCCTTGGAACCGAGCAGCCGTTCGACCTCGGGCGCATCGACGCTTTCCAGCCAGACGCTGGGGAAGGCAACCGCGCCGGGGATGTGGCCGCCGCGAGCCGCGCCTCCGGATCGCCACCCGTTGTAGGCGGGCAGCGCCCGGACGTCGGCGATCGCGAGGTGGGGGTCGCCGAGACGCTGTCGAAGCTCGGCCAGGGAGATGTTCGAGTCAGGAAGGCGGCTGGACGGATCGGCGCTGGTCATCGGGGCGACGGGCAATGCTTGTCCTCCTCCCAGTAGGTAATCGTGCCATTTTGCCGGAAATTGTTGACTATGTCAATCCAAATAGTCAACTTAAACGTTTTTCGCAGGTTACGCCAGAGTGAACGGTGGATACTCGTCGGTCACGAGGACGAACGCGTAGCCGGTCACTCGATTACTCCACCGCAGGACCCCCACCACGAAGTCGAACAGCCCGCGCGGGTACTTCCCGGTGAAGAGAATGGCGAACCAGGCAATGATGATCGCCACGATCGCTCCGATCCCCAGAAAGAACAGCACGATGTAATGGGGAATGGCCAGCAACCATTTCACCAGGGGAAGCCATTGATTGAGCTGGCGCGCGTCCGGATAGGGGAAATCCAGGTGAACCGCCTGCTCCTCGTCTGTTGACGGATAGTGGTCGTCGAGCAAGGCAAGGTAGGCGCTGACCCGAGCCGAGAACCGGAGCAACTGCAGGTTCCAGTCGAACCACCACCGCGGATACTTCTGCCGAAACACGATCATCAACACGAGGGGAAGAAACAACACGCCCCCGCCGGTGGCCAGGGTGACTGTCTCGTTCGTCGTGTTGTTCGTCGTGACATAGTGCAGCGAGGCGCCAGTCAGCAGACTGAGGACGGCCAGGATAGGAATTGCGACGATAATGCGCAACGCCGAAGTCAGTCGATCGAGGGCGCGGTCGGGATAGTCAACGTTGAACGAAACCGGATACGTCGTCGTCATAGGGATCCCTCCTCGTGGGTCCGAGCATGCCTCGGATGGGCAGAAGCAGGGCAAATCATAGCCCGCCGTCTAAGGCCAAGCGGGGTGTCGAGACCGATCCGCTGAATAGCAACCTTACGAACGGCGTAAGGGGCTGTTACCCACCTGATCAGGTAACCGGGTGCTGTGTGTATCAGCTTTCTTGCCTGGTCGTCACGTTTCTGCGTTCGGTGCCGTAATCGACCCGTTCAATACTCACGGCGGGACGTCTAGTGGGGGACCAAATACGTCTCGGATTGCGGAGCCTGCCGCGTAAGGTTGTGGCCCTGCCAGTGGCGCACCTTACGGTGGTACTGGCATCGACCGTTGGCGTTTCCGGAGTAGTCGCAGGTCTCCTCTTACCACCCGGTGGAACGGCGCTCGCCTGGTTCATTCCGCTCATCGAAGGCACTGGCGTGCTTAGTGTCCTGGTGGCGGGCGCCATGGCGGGGATCGATGTCATCGTCCGGCAGGAGCGAAGTGCCCTCCCATACGTTGGCCTCGGCGCCACCCTGGCAACCCTCTGGTTGGCCCACTTGCTCAGTTTTACCGGGCTCTTATTACCGACCCTGATCGGTGCGCGGGATGGCGGCCTGCTATTCCATTTTGGCCGGATCGCAATGCCGGCCCTCCTCGTCTGGGCCTTGCTCCAGCACCCGGGATCGCTGTCGAATCCGCGTCGGGCGGTGTCCCTGGTCGTCGTGGTCGCCCTCACGGCCGTGGGGGCGGCCGTGGGGGTGACCATGGCTCTCGATCCCATCCTCCAGTCGCTGAGCCGAGCCGATTTCAGCCATGTCAACACCGCCCTGCTCGGTGTCGAGGCCTTTGCCGTGGCAACGGCGGTCTCCTTTTATGCTCTGGGGCGCCGCGGCGATCCCCGATTCGCCGGCGCAATCACCGGCGCAATCATCCTTTTGGGATTTGAGGCCGTCGTCCAGACACTCTCGAAGGCGCCTTATGACGCGGCCTGGTATGCGGCCGCGGCGCTGCGACTCGACCCAGCCCTGCTTCTGATGGCGGGTCTATTGAGCTTGTACGGCTCGTCCGTCCGGGCCGAACGGGTTGCAGAAGCACGTCACCGAGTGCTCGAAGAGCTCGAGGCAAACTTGAAGCTGACGGTCGAAATGTCGCCCGTCGCGGTGATTTCAACCGACAAGCGCGGCGCTATCACCAGCTGGAACTCGCGGGCCGCGGCAATGTTTGGATGGTCGCCCCCGGAGGCGATCGGACAGCTTCTCTGGCCCATCGTCGCGGCGATCGACTGGCAGAGAATGCTGCGGCGGCGGGTGCGACGGCTGGGAAGCGCTGGCTCGCATCAGCCGCCACAGGCGATGGAGCTAACCGGGATTCATCGCGACGGCCACGCCTTTCCAATTGAGCTGGTCCTAGCTTCGCCGCAGGGCCCCGGAGAGCACGTCACACTCGTGTGCTTCGTCCGCGAGCTGGCGCCGCCCGACGGCGGCGTCCTCCCGACGAGCCTTCGTGTCGCCGTGACGGAGCCGTTCGCTACGGCGCCGACCTGGGCGGAAGCGGCGACGCGCATGCTGCAGGGCATTTGTGACGAGCTCCACTGGGATGTCGGTGAGTTCTGGGCGGTTGATCGGGATGCTGATGTCCTTCGCTGGGAGCACGGCTGGCAGCGGCCATCACCGGAACTCGAGCGCTTCACGACCCTGCGACGCGAGATTAAGGTCACCCGAGGCCAGGGGCTGCTCGGGGTCGTATGGAAAACAGGGACGCCCTACTGGGCCGGCGATATGCGCCGGGACAGCAAGGTGAGTCCCAGCGAGCTCGTCGCCGGCGCCAAATTGCGCAGCGGTGGTGCATTTGCTATCCGGCAGGGCTCGGACATCGTTGGCGTGCTTGCCTTCTTTAGTCGACGGCGCGTCCGCCTCGACCGGTTTCGCCTCGAGCGACTCGACGAGCTGGCGCGGGATCTCGGCAGCCTTATTCAGCGGAAGCGAGCCGAAGAAGCAATGCGCGCAAGTGGCCAACGCATTAGTGCGGTGCTGGACCATGTTGTCGACGGCCTCATTACGTTCGATGAGAGCCGACGCGTCGAATCCTTCAATCCCGCGGCCCAGCGGCTATTCGGCTACGAAGGCGGCGAAGTCATCGGGCAGGACCTCATGCTCTTGATTGCCGAATCCCATCGGGCGGAGTTCATCCCCCAGCTCAGGAACACCCTACGACCAGGGAAAAGGCACCCCAGCTCGGCGGCCTACGAAACGCAAGGCCGGCGCAAGGACGCCTCAGTATTCCCGCTGGAGTTGAGCATCAACCAGGTGCGGCTCGGCAACGGCCCCCTTTATCTCGGGCTCTTGCGCGACATCACCGAGCGGAAAGCCCAGACCGAAGCTCTTGAATACCAGGCGCTCCACGACAGTCTCACCGGACTTCCAAATCGCACATTCCTCGTGGACAGGCTCGAGCAGGCGCTGCTTGGCGCACAGCGCGAGAGACAGCCGAAGGCACTCCTCGTCCTCGACCTGAATGGCTTCAAGCAAATCAACGACACGCTCGGTCACCAGCATGGCGATCGCGTACTCCAGGAAGTTGCTCGACGTCTGCGAAGAGTCCTCCGCAAAGCGGACACGGTGGGTCGCCTCGGTGGAGACGAGTTTGTCGTCCTGCCGGCTGGGGCCACAGATGCGCCACGCGCGATTCTCATCGCCGGAAAAGTCCTTGAGGCGGTCGAAGCACCGTTTCAGCTCGGAGAGCACACCGTCGAAATCGGAACCAGCATCGGGATCGCGATCTACCCGGAGCATGGCGATGACGCCACCACACTTGCCCGGCATGCCGACATCGCCATGTACGTGGCGAAGCGCGCCCGGACCGGCTACAGCGTCTACGCGGCCGACCACGGGTCTTACCCACCGGTCCGAGCTCCTCTGATCGCCGCCCTGGGTGCCGCCATCGATCAGCTCCAACTGCTGCTGCACTATCAGCCAATCGTCGACCTTCGCAGCGGCAAGCCCGACAGCGTGGAGGCACTCGTGCGCTGGGGCCATCCAAGGCATGGCCTCCTGCTGCCAAATGACTTTGTCCCGGCCGCCGAACAGACCGAGTTGATTCATCCCTTGACGAGGTGGGTGCTAAACGAAGCGCTCAAACAGGCGCACGCCTGGCAGGCGGCGGGAATCGACCTGTCCGTTGCCGTCAATCTGTCAGCCAGAAATCTGCTCGATCCGGAGCTCGCTGACACCATCAGCGGCCTGCTTCAGGCCTGGTCGATCTCGCCGGAGAAGTTGATAGTGGAGGTCACCGAGCGGACGACGCTATCCACCGAGGACTTCGAAGCGCTGCGTCTCCTCCATGATCTCGGCGTTCGGCTCGCCGTCGACGACTTTGGCACGGGCTATTCGACATTGACGTACCTGAAGAACCTGCCGCTTTCTGAAGTGAAGATCGACCGTTCGTTCGTGACCGACATGGTCACCAACCAGGACGACGCCACGATAGTGCGGTCGACCATTGACCTCGGCCACAGCATGGGCCTCAAGGTGGTGGCAGAGGGCGTGAACAACGCGCAAACCGCGGACGCGCTGGCGCGTCTCAACTGCGACTTCATCCAGGGATTTTTCGTTGGACGGCCGATGGCCGGTTCGGAAATCGCCGCCTGGCTAGAGGGGCTGCGCCATCGTCTTGGGCAGCGACAGTGATGGGATGAAAATAGGCAAGCCGTTCACACGGCGGAAGAGTCGACAGGGGGCGCTGATTCTGATTGTTGATGATGATCTCCACGTGCGCCAAATGCTTCGGCACATGTTCGAGCGAGATGGTCATGAGGTGATCGAAGCCGAAGATGGCCGCGCCGCCTGGGAACTCGTTCCCGCCCGCCACCCCGCCATCCTTGTAACGGACCTGCAGATGCCCGGCCTGGATGGTTTTTCGCTATGCCGAGAGCTCCGAGAACATGGTTTTCGACAGTTGAGGATCATCGTCTATACCGGCCAGCTAGTCACGGCCGAGGATACGAGAAACGCCGGTGCTGACGAGCTTGTCCTGAAAACCGAGCCACTCTCACACTTACGCGATCTGGTCTTAAAGCAGCGACGGAACCTCCCGTGAGCGCATTGGAGTCGAAATCGGATCGAAGCCGCGCTGAGGTTTTCCAGCCCGCAACCTAGAGTTCAGCAGAGGTCGCTGAAAATTCGTTCCGTACTTGGGGTGAGCTCGACCGTTCAAGAAAGTTCATCCTGGGTTCGCCAGGGTTCAGCGGAGCTGCTGTCACCACCACGAACTTTCGTATACAGGCCGTTAGTGTCTCTGCGGAATGGTATGCTGCCGGCGGGGCTCACCGGAGGGGGAAACGACGTCATGAGTCGACGGACCCGACGCCGCTCGGCGGCAACGATGTCGCTCGTTGTTCTCGTGGCGACGCTTGTCGCGAGTCCCGTCCCCGCTGGCGGTCACGGCCCTCTCCCGCCGGGAGCCGCCTCTCGGCAGCTCCCGCCGGTGGCACCCCTGCAGCTCTCCGCCGCGATTGCCGCGGCTCCGACCGCCGATGGGACCGTCCGCCGGGCGACCGCTAATCCCATCGGCCCCGTCAGCGACGTGGCTGCCGGGCCTTTCGCTGGTGTAAGCACTTCGATCGGAGTGACGTCCGTGGCCCAGCCGGGGATCTCCGCGCCGGCCGACGTGATCGTGGGCGAGGGTGACGGCCACGTCGACCTGGTGGTGAGCCTGTCGGCGCCCGGGCTGAGCCCGGTGTCGGTCAACTACGCCACCGCCAACAGCACCGCCGTCGGCTCGACGTTGTGCAACTACGACTACGTCCCCGCGAGCGGGACGCTGAACTTCGCTACGTCCCCGCGAGCGGGACGCTGAACTTCGCGGTCGGCGAGACCACCAAGGTGGTGCGGGTGGACCTCCTGGACTGTCCGGTCGTGAAGGGCTTCGGGTCGTTCACGCTCGGGCTCAGCACGCCGGTCAACGCGACCATCGCCCGGGCCAGCGGACGGGTCGGCATCGTCAACAACCACACCGTGGTCGCCACCCCCTCGCTGTTCGTGCGCGACGCGGTGGTCGACGAGACGGGCGGCAGCGTGCACATCCCGGTGCTGCTGGGCGGCCCCAGCGGCCAGGCCTCGGCCAGCCCGGTGACCGTCAACTACGCGACCAGCAACGCCGGGGCGATCGCCGGCACCGACTACACCGCCAGCAGCGGCACCCTCACCTTCGCGCCCGGCGAGACGGTCAAGAACGTGGTGGTGGACATCACCGACGACAGCGACAGCGCGCGCCCGCCGATCGAGCGCTTCGCGCTGACCTTGAGCAGCCCCACCAACGCGACCATCGCGGACGGCACCGGGATCGTCGTCATCGGCGCCAACAACGATCTCACCCCGGTGGCCCAGCCGGGCATCTCCGCGCCGGCGGACGTGGTGGTGGGCGAGGGCGACGGCTACGTCGACCTGGTGGTGAGCCTGTCGGCGCCCGGGCTGAGCCCGGTGTCGGTCAACTACGCCACCGCCAACAGCACCGCCGTCGGCTCGACGTTGTGCAACTACGACTACGTCCCCGCGAGCGGGACGCTGAACTTCGCCCACCAAGGTGGTGCGGGTGGACCTCCTGGACTGTCCCATCGACGACGGCACCAAGACCTTCACGCTCGGGCTCAGCACGCCGGTCAACGCGACCATCGCTCGGGGCACTGCACTCGTCACCATCGTCGAAACGAGCCCCGTCGATACGGCAATTGTCGATTCGATCGCGCCTTCCAACGGCCCGCCACCCGGCGGGACGACGGTGACCATTACCGGCCTCTTCTTCACCGGGGCCACGGCGGTGCACTTCGGCGGCACGACGGCCGCGAGCTTCACTTTCGTCTCCGACACTCAGATCAGCGCGGTCAGCCCAGCCGGGGCGGGCACCGTCGACGTGACAGTGACCACACCCAACGGCACCAGCGCCACCTCGAGCGCGGACCTATTTACCTACGTCCCCTCATGCTTAACAGCCTCTAGCGTGCCGGCGACCGGGATCGCCTCCTCAACGTATCAATACTCGCTGCACAACAGCGACGGAGCCACCTGGCAGGAGATCGACGCGGGGAACCTGCGCCTCTCCTGTACTGCAACCGCGACCCAGTCGACCTTGCTGACGGCCAACGCCGATCTCTTCACCGGCAACGCCGGTTACAACCAGGACCTCGGCATCTTCGTCAGCGACAACGGCGACGTGGACCAGCTGCTCGCCTGGAAGGAGTCCGGCGGCTTTGCGGGCACATTCTCGCCCAACGCGGCTTATGTCCAGTACCTCTACAACATGAGCTCCGGCCATCACTACGTCTTCAAATTGAAGTGGAAGATGAACAAGAACGCCCCCGCAGCCACGATCTACGCCGGCGCTGGTAACGGCCCCTATTCGCCGACCAGCCTTGTTTCGGAAACCTTTCCCACCGGTGTAGTTCCCAAGTTCGCCGTCTCGACCACGCAGTACTTTCTGACCAACTCCGATGGCGCCAACTGGCAGGCCGTCGACTCGGCGAACTTGAGCACCACGCTTTCGCCGGGCGCCAACGCAACTGCCGTACTGGGTGCCAACGCCGACCTCTTCACCGGCAAGGCGGGCTACAACCAGGACCTCGGCATCTTCGTCAGCGACAACGGCGGCCCGGACAGCCTGGTGGCGTGGAAGGAGTCGGGCGGCTTCGCCGGGACCTTCTCGCCCAACGCCGCTTTCGTCAAGGCGACCTACGGGATGACGATCGGCCACACCTACGTGTTCAAGCTGAAGTGGAAGACGAACAAGAACGCGGCTGGCGCGACGATCTACGCCGGCGCAGGTAACGGGCCCTATTCGCCGACCAGCCTGGTGGTGCAGAGCATGGCCGCCGGGGCGAATCCGTACACCGCCGTGTCGACCAACCAGTACTGGCTGAGCAACTCAAATGGCGTGACCTGGCAGTCGATCGACGCCGCCCTCAACGTCAGCGTGACCCCGGGGGCCGACACCTTCTCGATCATCGGCGCCAACGCCGACCTCTGGACCGCCAATGCGGGCTACAACCAGGACATCGGCATCTTTGTCAGCGACAATGGCGGCGCAGACGTGCTGTTGGCGTGGAAGGAGAGTGGAGGCTTTGCCGGCACCTACTCGCCCAACGCCGCCTTCGCCCAAGCCACTTACCAGATGACCTCGGGGCACACGTATGCGTTCAAGCTGAAGTGGAAAACCAACAGGAACGCGCCCGGGTCGACCATATTTGCGGCTGCGGGCGGTAGCCCAGCCTTCTCCCCCTCTCGCCTGATAGTCGAACTGACCAACTGAATTACAACCACAACCTAGATCGCCGACCAAAGCGGCTGGCGTCCGAGCCCAAATTCGTGAGGCCCCGCTCCGGCGGACAGGCCAGTGTCGGCGAAAAGTCGGGGCCGATTGGACCCGCGCCGGTCCAGATGCCGGTCAAGGCCAGCATCTGCTTGTTGGCCCTCCAATGCAGGCTGACCGTGTACTCCGTGTTCGCGCCACTCTCCTTCCACGCCTCGGGTTTGGCCCGGCACGAGGCCGAAATCCGTATATTCAAAAAACTGGAGGCGAGTGCGGGATTCGAACCCGCGGTGGAGGTTTTGCAGACCTCTGCCTTACCACTTGGCTAACTCGCCACGGAGCCAATCGCATAGTTTAGTGGGCACCCAGGCCCTGCCTCTCCGGCTATCAACAAATTTGTCATCCGATCGGCCGGGCTTGCTAACGCGGCGAGCACATAATCACGCGACGTGCAGAGGTCCTGGCTTGCCCTCTCGGCCCTGATCGCGACGAGCTCGGCGGCTGCCGCCTGCTCGCCCCGCCCTGCCGTCATCAGCCCGCCGCTGGGCAGTGCCATTACGGTCGGGACGATCCTCTCCCTCACTGGGAGCCAGGCGGTGGACGGCCAGATGGCCAAGGAGGGGTACCTCTACTGCCAGGATTGGATCAACGATAAGGGCGGCATCTATGTGAAGGGGGTCGGCCACCGGCTGAGCCTCGACATCGTCGACGACCAGAGCCGGCCATCGATCGCGGCGACGACGACGGAGCAACTCATCACCGACAACCACGACACCGTGCTGCTGGGACCGTCGAATGACGCCACCGCCAGCCGGGTGGCGCCGGTCGCCGAGCAGCACCAGGTCCCCTTGGTCAGCAGTGGCACGTCGTCGGACGCGATCTTCAACAACCACTACCACTATCTATTCAGTGTGCTGGCGCCGCGCAGCCGGCAGCTGCAGGGCGTGGTCGACATGGCACTGGCGCAGGACCCCAAGCCGCAATCGGTCGCGATCCTGTTCGCCAGCGACAGCCTCTCGGCGGAGGTTGCCAACGCCACCGCGGCGTACGCACAGGCAAAGGGCCTGCCGGTGGTTTATGGCGACAGCTATCCCTCTGGCGTCAATGACGTCAGCGTCCAGCTTCGGGCAGCCGCAAGCGTGGGCCCCGACCTCATTCTCGAGATCGGCCACCTCGGTGAGAGCGTCAGGACTGTGCAGCAGGCTCAGCAGTTCAACATCCAACCTAAATTGCTCGGGTTCAGCGACGGACCGGGCGCGGAACGCTTCACCGCCGATCTCCACAAAGCGGCGAACTTCGCCGTCGGAGCGGTGCAGTGGGCACCTGCCGCCCGCAACCGGATCAGTTACTTCCTCGATAGCTTCCATTACGCACTGGCGTTCGCCTCGCAGTTCGGGCACATGCCCGACCAGCATGCCGCCGCCGCGACCGCCGCCTGCCTCACGCTCGAGGTGGCGATCGAGCGGGCGGCCTCGACGGAGTCCGCAAAGGTGCGGGACGCGCTCGCCGCCACCGACCTGAACACGTTCTTCGGTCAAATCAAGTTCGACGACCGCGGGGCCAACGTGGTGAAGCCGGTTTACGTGCAGCAGGTCCAGTCAGGACGCGCGGTTCTCATCTGGCCACCCGATGTCGCCAGCGCTCGACCTCGCTACCCTGATCCGGGCTGGGCGAAGCGCTAAACCGAGCGGACTTCTGAACCCAGTTCTCGCCCCAGTTGGGCGAGACCCATCGGTCCAAGGTTCAGGGCGCGAGTGTGGAACGCCTTCAGGTTGAATGCTGTGCCCTCACGCTCGCGCGCCTCCTCTCGGACGGCGAGCCAGGCCCGCTCGCCGACCTTGTAGCAGATCGCCTGGCCCGGCCAGCCCAGGTAGCGGTCGACCTCGCTCCGCAGGAAGTCCTCGGGATGATGGCCGTGCTCGATGGCGAAAGGCAACATCAGCTCCGGCGACCACGTCTCCGCCGGGTGATAGGCCTCGTTCGCGGGGATCTTCAGGCCGACGTGCACGCCGATGTCGACGACGACGCGCATGGCGCGGAGCGCCTGCGCGCGGAGCATTCCGAGCTCGTAGGCGGGATTCTGCAGGTAACCGAGCTCGCCCATCAGGCGCTCGGCGTAGAGAGCCCAGCCCTCGGAGTAGCCAGGGACGAACGCGGCGACGCGCTGGAAACGGTTGAGCTCGACGGCCCTGTAGGTGAGCTGGGCCAGCTGAAGATGGTGCCCGGGCACGCCCTCGTGGTAGGCCGTGGAAACTTCGCCCCACAGGGGGAACCGCGTCTTTCCCAGCGTGGGATACCAGGTTCTCCCCGGTCGCTTGAAATCCTCCGACGGTCGGGTGTAGTACATTGCTGCGGCGCCTCCCGGCGGCGCGATCATGGCCTCGACACGCTTGACGGGTTCGGGGATGTCGAATTGAGTACCGTCCAGCTCGGCGATCGTTCGGTCCATCAGCGCCTGGAGCCAGTCACGAAAGGCGTCAACGCCTTCGATCGACCGCGCGGGGTCCGTTTCCAGTAGATGGACGACCGCCGGCAAGGCTTCGCCGGGCAAGATTCGGCCTGCGACAGAGACCATCCGGTCCTCGATGCGGTGAAGCTCGTCCCAGGCCCAGCGGTAGGTTTCGTCGAGGTCGATGGCCGTCCCGAGAAACGCTCGCGCCCACAGCGTGTACCGCTCCGGTCCCACGGCATCGCGTTCGGCCGCTGCCGGGGCGTATTCCTGCCGCAGAAAGCGCATCGTCTGCGCGTACGCTTCCGAGGCGCGTCGAGCGGCAGCGATGAGCCGGCGCTGAAGCGTAGTGTTGCCCATGCCGCGGGCATCGGACTTGGCGGCAAGCGTTTCGAAGAAGGGCCGGGCCGTTTTCTGACCGCTCCAGGTGGCACCCTGATCGGCGCAGACCAACGCCTGGCGTCGCGCCGCCACGACCCCGCGCCGCTGTCCCTCACGGAGCGCCGACTCGAAGCTGGCCAGCGCCTGCGGCACCCGCTCCATCCGTGCCGCGATCACCTCCCAATCGGCATCGGTCGCGGTGGCCATGAGATCAAAGCATTGCCGGATGCTCTGGAACGGGCTTCCGATGATGCGGAGGTCACGCAGGCGCTCGCCGGCCTGGTCCTGGTCGATGGCTATCTGCAGGCGCTCGCGCATCACGTCGGCCGCCATCCGGTCAGGATCGGGTAGCGGCCGAATCTGCGACAGTTGCGCCAGCGTCGTCCGGTCGAGCGCGGCGCGCGCGGCATGGCCGTCGGGGGAATAGTCCGTCATCTCGGCGTCGTGACCGGTGACGCCGCGCGAGGTGGCGAAGATCGGGTCAAGGACCGCCGACTGATCGACGTAGCGATCGGCCAGCTCGCGAACGGCGGAGACGGTCTCTAGCTTAGTGATTGGCGAGCAGTTGGGCCAGGTGCGCCATCACGCGCACACCGGAACCGGTCGGACCTCGAGGCACCGTCTTCAACTCGGCGGCATCCTGCCAGGCGCTGCCGGCGATGTCGAGGTGGACCCAGGGACGGCCATCGACGAACTCCCGGAGGAAGAGGGCGGCCGTGGTCGCGCCGGCCCAGGGCACGGTGGCGTTCTTGATATCGGCGATTTCGCTGTCGATCAAGCCGTCGTAATCGGCCCAGGTCGGGAGCTCCCACAGCCGCTCGCCGGCGAGGTCGGCCGAGCGGCGCACAAGGTCCATCAAGGGCGCGTTGTTTGCGAAGGCGCCGATCGCCAGTGGGCCGAGGGTGCGCGCGATTGATCCCGTCAGGGTGGCGATGTCCACGATGTGGGTCGCTCCTTCGTTGACGGCGTAGGTGATCCCATCCGACAGGATCAGGCGTCCCTCGGCATCGGTATTGATGATCTCGATCGTCTTGCCGCCTGACCCCGTCACGACGTCGCCGGGTTTGATCGCCTTGCCCGACGGCATGTTTTCCGTCGTTGGCACGATGCCGATGACGTTGGTCTTTGGTTTGAGCTGGGCAATCGCCAGCATGGCGCCGACCACCGCCGCGCCGCCGCCCATGTCCGACTTCATCATCTCCATGTTCTGCGCCGGCTTGATCGAGATGCCACCGCTGTCGAACGTGATGCCCTTGCCGACGAGGGCGAGCATGGGACGGCCCTTGCGGCCGCCGGCATAGCGGAGGACGATCATTTTGGCCGGCTCGTCCGAACCGCGCGCCACCGCCAGCAAGGCACCCATCTTGAGGCGGCGCATGTCGTCGACCTCGAGGACTTTGAGATCGAGTCCCGTCCCTTTGACGGCCTCCTTCACTCTCTCCACGAAGACGGTTGGCGTGAACGCATTGGCCGGCGCATTGACCCACCCACGGATGCGATTGGTCGCCTCGGCGAGGACCAGGCCATCCTTGACGGCCGCCGCCGCGCTCTTCTCGCCGTTGAGCCCGATGATGCTCAAGGCGTCGATCTCGGTGTCCGCCTGCTCCTGCCGCGTCTTGAAGGAGCCGGCTTCGAAGTTACTGAGTCCGATGCCCTCGGTGGCAGCCCGTGCTAGGTCGGCGGCTCCGGCGGTGGCCGCGACGGCCTTAGGCAGGAGAACGGTAACCCGCCGGTGCCCGCGCTTGCGGAGCACGCGGCCGGCGGCTTGCAGCGCATTGCGAAGCCGAACCAGGTCCAATTCCGCCGGCTTGCCCAAGCCGAGCAAGACGGTCCACTTGCTCGGTGCGTTGCCGAGGTTGTGGAGAGGGACCAGCTCCATGAACCTGCCGCGGAACTCGTGATCCGCGAGCAGCTGCGTGATGGCGCCCTTTAATGTCTTGTCCAGGGCGACGGCCTCCGGCGGCACCTTCGGCTGCCCTTCAAAGATCGGCAGGATGAGCGCGTCCGCCTCTGCCTTTTCGGGGGCAGTGTTCAGCAGCCGAGCCTG
>WNGI01000395.1_pt1 | contig 31764 bp, 27 predicted proteins | sample 5400621 | NCBI WGS metagenome assembly WNGI01 (sample SAMN13153374, study PRJNA577476) | soil metagenome | isolation source: 20 cm soil or saprolite under Garry oak tree replicate 1 | place: USA:California | collected 2016-06-15
GCGCCTCTGGATCTCCTCGACCGGAAAGCCGAGGCCCAGGACCCCGAGTCCACCCGCCTTGGAGACCGCCGCGGCGAGCTCGGGCACCGCGGAGGCCGCGAACCCGACATTCAAGATCGGATGCTCGATTTGGAGCAGGTCACAGAGCGGCGTGCGCAGTCTCACCGGCGCGAAGTGTGCCGCGAGCTACGGAATCGTGCCGACACCGCCGTCGTTCCCTTCTGTGAAGTGTTCGAGCGTCTTACGAACGAAGATTTCGCGTACCTGACGACGACCGGACGTCGCAGCGGCCGGGCCCACACCGTCGAGATCTGGTTCGCGTTCCGCGATGGACGGGTCTACCTGCTCTCCGGCGGCGGCGACCGCGCGGACTGGGTCCGTAATCTCCGTAAGGACCCGACCGTACGCGTCCGCATCGGCACGCGGTCGACATCGGCGAAGGCCCGCGTGCTCCGCGCCGGCACGCCGGAGGACCAGCTCGCGCGGGAGCTTCTCGACGGGAAGTACCAGGACTGGCGCGACGGAAAGCGTCTCAGCGGCTGGGCGCGGACCGCGTTGCCGGTCGCGATCGACCTCAGCTAGCCAATCGGCCAGTACAGCTCGGTCCGGAGCGCCGCCGGTTTCGTGGTCGCCATATCGTCGACGTAGGACTCCCAGGGTCCGACAGCGGCGCGCTTTCCCTTCTCGGCCAGCCATCCCTCGACCCGCGGGTATTCCTGCGGAAGCGTGTCGTATGGACCGATGTGCACGGTCTTCGCAGCCGGTCCGCCGGGGAGCTCGCCGACCCGCACCTCGTTTGCGGCCCTGACCGATCCGGTGAACGGTATGCCGGCTTCGGTGTCAAACGCCGCCGGGTCGCCGTTGTAGTAGCGCCCATAGGGCGGTCCCGCTGGCTTCCCGCCCTGGGCGGCAATCGCGGCCCGGACCTTCGGGATCACCTCCGCGAAGAAGGCTCCGAGTTCGCTCCGCGGGACCGTGCGCCGGATCGTGGCGACTCGCTGGGGGCGCAGCTCGACGATCTCGATCTTCTCGCTCATGGGACCCTCGGGAAATCCCCGTGCTCGCGGAGATACGCCACGACGCCGCCGGCGGCGAGGATCTCCTGCGCAAATGCGGCGAGCGGTCGAAGCCGCGCCTCGCCGTGAGGCGTCCGCAGGACACCCGCGGCGAGATCGAGCGTCACCTGGTCCCCGTCGCGCGCGAGCGCAACGGCGTCCTCCGATTCGAGCACCGGAATGCCGAGGTTGATGCAGTTGCGAAAGAAGATCCGCGCGAAGTTCTTCGCGACGATGCCGCCGACCCCGAGCTTCTTCAGGGCCGCCACGGCGTACTCGCGCGAGGAACCGCACCCGAAGTTCTCACCGCCGACGAGCACGTCGCCGGGCTGCACCTCTTTGGCGAATCCCGGACGCGCGTCGCAGAACGTGTAGAGGTGGAACTTATCCTGGCCGACCATGAACGGCGCATAGCGGCCGGGCACCATCTGGTCCGTGTCGAGGTCATCGCCGAACACCCACGCCCTGCTCAATCGTCAATCTCCGCGGCGACGCCGCTTCGCGCGGCCGCGACCAGGAGCTCCCGCGAGCGGTCGCCCGATCGGACCGACGCCGCGCCTCGTCCGGGCCGCTCCGCTCGCCGGCGCGCAACGAGCGCGTCGAGCTCGTCCTCGGTCGCCTCGAGGTAGGGACGCGGGTCGTCGATCACCCCGGTAAGCGCGGCGACCGCCGCGACGTACGGCGATCCGATGTAGATGGACGCGTCCGGCGATCCCATGCGACCGCGGTAGTTGCGGTTGGCCGTCGAAAGACAAATCTCGCTCCCGGCGAGGACGCCACCCGTTCGCCCGAGGCATGGTCCGCAGCCAGAGCTGCCGATGACCGCGCCCGCCGCCGAGAGCGCGAGGAGCGTGCCATCGGCCATGGCGTCCTCAAACTGCCGGCGGGAAGAGGGCACGACCTCGAGCCGGACCTCCGGCGCGATGCGCCGGCCACGCAGGATGGACGCGGCCTGGCGCATATCCACGAGCCGCCCGTTGGTGCACGAGCCGAGGAACACGATGTCGACGGGCTGACCGATCGCTTCAGAGATGTCGACCACTTGATCGACCCGGGGTGGGACCGCGATCTGCGGCTCGAGAACGGAAAGATCGATCGTCACTTCATTCGCGTACGAGGCGCCGCGATCCGGGAAGAGCCACCCCGGCGCCTCGGGCGTGTCCGCGACGATGCCCGCCTTCGCGCCCATCTCGGTGGTCATGCCGGCGAGCGTGATGCGATCGCCCTGCGGCAAGGAGCCGGCGCCATGGAACTCGACGCACGCGTACCGTGCGCCATCGGTCCCGATCTCACGGACGACGCGCATGATGGCGTCCTTCATCGTCACGCCTTTGCGGGGCTTGCCGGCAAAAGTGACTTTGATGGACTCGGGCACCCGCAGCCAGGTCCGGCCCAGCGCCAGCGCGACGGCGACATCGGTCGCGCCCATGCCCGCGCCGAACGCGCCGACCGCGCCGTACGAGTTGGAGTGCGAGTCGCTTCCGACGATCACCGTGCCGGGCTCGCAATAGCCCTCCTCGACCATGATCTGGTGACAGACGCCCTCGCCGGCGTCGTAGAAGGTTGCGATCTCCTGCTCTCGAACCCACTCGCGCAAGGTCCGGTGCGAGTCCGCCACGACCGGGGTCGGTGCGGGAGCGGCATGATCGATGAACACCGCCACCCGGCTCGTGTCCCAGACGTGCGCCTTGCCCAGGTCGCGGAGCCCGGCCATCACGGCGTCGATCACTGAGTCGTGGACCATGACACGGGATATCGGCGCGATCACGAGATCCCCGGCATGCGCGTCGCGACCCGACGCACGAGAGAGGATCTTCTCGGCCAGCGTCTTAGGCAACGACCCATTCCCGGAGCAGCGAGTCGAGTTGATCCATCGAGAGCGGGCCGGAGTCGGCCAAGGTCTTGATCCTCCGCGTGATCTTCTTGAGCTCATCTTCGCCGAATTCGAGCCCGAGCTCTTTCGCGCGATGGTCGATCGCGTGCCTGCCGGTCAGCCGGTGCGCGACGTTGATCGTCCGCGCGAGGCCAAAGTCGGCCGGGTCGAGTATCTCGTAGGAGTTGGGGTTGAGGTAGATGGCCTTTGTGTGCATGCCGGCCTTGTGGTGGAAAGCGTACTTGCCGGTCACGAAGTTGTTGTACGGGATCTCGATCCCGACGAGCGAGGCGACGAGCTCGTCTAGCTCCCGGAGCTTCGGCAGGTCGTACTTCTTGCGGATGGCAGGGGGATCGTCCGCATACATGCGCGCTACGAAGCCGCCCAGCGGCGTAATGCCGTTCCGCTCCCCGATGCCGAGGACGCTCGTGTCGACATGCGTCGCGCCGCCCTCGAGGATCGCATAGCTGTTGGCGATCGCGCAGCCGGTGTCGTTGTGGCCGTGAAACTCGATATCGCAGCGCACGTGGTGACGCAGCTCCACAGCCAGCGCGTAGCACTGCCGAGGCGTCGCGATTCCGACGGTGTCGGCGACGCCGACGCGGTTGACGCCCATCCGATCGACGGCTGTATAGACCTTCAGGAGATCGCCCTCAGTCGAACGGAAGCTGTCCTCGCTCGAGAAGCGGACCTCCTTGCCGTGGTCGCGGATGAAGGTGATCACCTCGCGAGCGTCCTCGATGATCTCGTCGACGCTCTTCCCGTGGCTGAACTCGCGGAGGACCGATGACGTTCCGAAGAGGATGTCGATGCCGTCGACGCAGGTCTCGACCGCGACACGGGCGTCGTCCATATGACAGCGCACGTGCGTCAGGACCTTCGCTCTGAGCGGAAGCGCCGCGATCGTCCGGCAGTCTTCGAATGACTGGGGAGACGCGACCGGCGAGGTGAGCTCGATGTATTCGACGCCGAACTCGTCGAGCAGTTTCGCGACGGCGATCTTGTCCGTCGTCGTGAAGTGCGCGTTGGAGAACTGCTCCCCCTCGCGGAGCGTTGAGTCGATGATCGCGAAGCGCTCGATCGGCACGCGTGCCTCCTCATGACACGATCCGGCCACCGAGCCTCTAACAAGAGAAGCCCGGGGCGCCACGTGCTTCCCCGAGCCTCTTTACAAGACCAGGTCACACGGCAGCGCTTCGCGACGGGGTTGCCCCCGTCGCGACAGTCCGCCTCCTTCCGGTGGGCGGACCAGCCACCGATCCCGAGACGGATCGGTGACTTCGGCGGTCGCTCCCTGGCGTCGCATCGGCGGAAGCTCGTTCCTCCGCGACGTTGCGTAACGGCCGCACCTCTGGCCGGCAACGCGTATGAACTTTGTTGCGAACGAGTTTAGGTCGGTACGTCGAGGGCTGTAAAGCAAGAACCTTCGCGGGTAGGCTCGTTCGCTGCGAGGTGCTGGTGGCGGACATCCTGATCGCTGACGACCATAGATTCATCCGCGATATGGTTCGGATCACTCTGTCGACGCAGGGCTGGACGATCGCGGAGGCGGCCACGCCGGAACAGGCGCTCGACCTCGCCCGGCGCGATCCGCCGCACGCGGTGCTCCTCGATGTCAACTTCGGTGAGGGTGGCGGCCCGACCGGCTTCGACGTATGCCGCCAGCTCAAGTCCGATCCGGGGACGAAAGCCATCCCGGTCGTAATGCTGACCGCGCGCGACAGCGCCTCCGACCGCAAGGCCGGAATGGCGGCGGGAGCGTCACACTATCTCGTGAAACCGTTCGGGCCGATCGATCTCATCAACACGCTTCGCGGGTTGCTCGGCGACCCGCCCGCGGTCCAGAGCCTCGGCCAGTACCTCATCGAGGAGGGCGTCTTGACGCACGAGCAGCTCAGCGAAGCGCTCGAGATGCAGCGCAGCCTCGAGGCGAAGGGCCATCCGCGCCGGCTGGGCGAAGTCCTGGCGCTGATACACGCGATCACGCCCGAGCAGCTCGATAAGGCCGTCGCGCGGCAGAAACGCGGGGCGAAGGACTAGTGGACCTCCCGCTTGGAATTCGCAGGTAGCGATGCGGATCGGGGTCCTCACCGGCGGAGGCGACGCACCCGGCCTGAACGCGGCCATTCGTGCCGTGGTGCTCCGCGCCAGCTCTCTCGGGCATGAGGTCCTGGGCATCGCGGACGGGTGGGCCGGTTTGCTCGGAGAGGCCGAACCTCGGCCGCTCCGGCCGCGCGATGCCGCGCGGATCCTCGCCGAGGGCGGAACGATCCTTGGCACCTCCCGCACCGATCCACGGAAAGACGAACGATCGCGACGAGCCGTGCTCGACAGCATCCGGCGCTGGCATCTCGACGGCCTCGTCGCGATCGGCGGCAACGACACGCTCGGCGTCGCACAGTGGCTTCACCAGGAGGGCGTCCGCGTGGTCGGCGTTCCGAAAACGGTGGACAACGATCTCTCGGAAACGGACTACTGCATCGGCTTCGACACGGCGGTCACGGTGGTCTCGGACGCGCTCGACAGGCTGCGCACCACAGCGAGCGCCCACCACCGCGTCGTGGTCGTGGAGGCTATGGGGCGCGATACCGGTTGGGTCGCCGCATACGGTGGGCTTGCCGGAGGCGCAGACCTCATCCTCATCCCGGAGATCCCTGTCACCAGTGAGGAGATCGTCCGAACGATGAAGCACCGCCGCGCCATCGGCGATCCCGACATCCTCGTGGTCGTCTCGGAGGCCGTCGAGATCGACGGTCTCGAGGCACAGACCGCCATCGACCGGGACGCCTTCGGCCACGTACGCCTCGACCAGCGAGCGATCGGGGCAGTGCTTGCCCGGCATATCGAGCAACACACAGGCATCGAGGCACGTCAGGTCGTCCTTGGCCATCTGCAGCGCGGCGGCTCCCCGACGGCCGTCGACCGGCTTCGGGCGACGCGTTTCGGGAACGCGGCGGCGGACCTCGTGGATTCCGGCCGATCGGGCGTGCTGCCCGTCCTCCGCGGCGGCCGCATCGAGGTCGCCTCGCTCAGCGATGCGGTCCGCCAGGTGCGAAGGCTTGCCGACGAGATCAGCGAGCTCGTGCGCCGGTACGCCGGAGTCGTCGCCTAACTCGTATCCGCCCGATACGAGATCGCCCGCGCAATACAGACGACGCGGCAGGCTCGGGGTCGCAATCTCTCATCGGGCGACCACATCCGCAGGGAGGATCGCCTAGGAGGTTTGGATGTTCACGCCGTTCCAGAAGATCATGCTCGTGCTCGTCACGGTCGGTTTTGTCGCAGTCGGTCTGGTCACCTGGACGACAAGCGCGACCTACAACGCGTCCCGCGCGATCGCGCAACCGGCGCCGGTGTTCTCCCAGAGCGCGCCGCCGCCCGGCATCGTCGCTACCGGTGAGGCAAGCGTCCGCGGGGGCGCGAGCGAGGGTTATCTCGCGTTCGCCGTACAGGTCGGCGGCCCGGTCGGCGCGGATGTCGCCAGCCAGCTTCAAGCGCGGGTGGAGCGCGTCCTCGCCAAGGCGCGGGCGCTCGGCGTGCAGGATGCCGACATCATCCTCGGCCCGCTCCAGTTCCAGCCGCAGTTCACGTTCGACCCGTCGAAGGGCGGGCAGAAGGTCATCGCGTTCAACGCCTACCAGCAGATCGCCATCGAGTGCGACGAGATCGACGGAATGCCCGCCCTCATCTCGGAGCTCACGAAGGACGATGCAACGAGCGCCCTCTCTGTCCGCTACGCGCCGAGCACCGACGGACCCGCATACCGCATCGCCCGGGAGAAGGCCATCGCCGACGCACGCGCGCAGGCCGAGGTCACGGCAGCCGCGGCGGGACTGAAGCTCGGCGCCGCCATCAGCATCACCGACGTCCGCTCGCAGTCGTCGCCCTACGCGGGCCCGGTGACTGGCGGCAAGTTCCCCGTGGTCGGTGGTCCAGGATTCCCGCCGGCTGAGATCGACACCTACATCCGCGTCCAGGTCCAGTTCGCGGTCGAGCCTATTAGCTGATCCTCCGAGAGGGCTAACGCACGCGGCGCGATGAGGACGAGCGCGACAGCATCAACGCGATCCCGATCAGCACGCCGATCGCGATCAGCATTCCGTAGAGCAGGTAGTTCGTTCCGGTTTCGGCCTCGGACGCCGCCGGGCTCGCCGCTGCCGCTGGCGAACGGCTCGCGACAGCCGAGGCCTGGGCGGACGTTGAGCCAGGCGTCGGCGACGCGGCGGCGACCGTCGACGTCGCCGACGCGCTCGGAGTGAGCGTCCGCGCTGGGGTCGGCGACGCGATCGCGGTGGGGGCAGCGCTCGTGGGTGCCCCAGTCGGCGGAGCGGTGGGCGCGGGCGTGGCCGTGGGCGCGGGCGCGGGCGACGCGCCCGAGAGCGCCGCGCAGGCGCGAGTGTCCGACGCGGATTGCGCCGCGGCGCACACCGAGCGGTTCGCCGCGACCCACGTGCTGCCATCGGCTGCCGTCCGCGACAGCGAGAACAGGATGAAGGGGTAATGCGCGGTGATCGGGGCGCCGCACGTGCCGCTCTGCCACGCGAGGTCGACACTCACGGTGTCGCCGTCGAGTGACGCGCTCGTCGCGGTGGCGAGACAACGCCCGCCGGTGTCGTTGCCACGGGTGTAGAGGCCGAGGACGTCCTTGTCGAAGCTCATGAACATCGAGCTCGCCGGCGGGAATACGTTCGCATCGCCGAGGCTCGTACGGTACGCGTCGTAGGCCACCTGTGTCGTGAACACGCGCGTCGTCGGCCGTTCGCCAAGTTCGGGCAGGTGACCACGCAGCTGGTACTTCGAAACGATGGATGTCGCCGCGGCGCTTGGCGCGCCGGCGAGGGTGAGCGCCAACGCGATCAGGGTTAGCGACGCGACCAGCCTTCTCACAAGTGGCGGCAGCATACCCGCGGACGCGCGAACGAAAAGAGGCGATTCGGTGGACAAAAGTCGGGGCCGGCAGCTTGCCGGCCCCGATTTCGCGAGCGCGTGTGTGCTGTTACGGCGCGTTGAAGAAGGTGATGACCCTTGTGACAAGATCGGTCTTCTGCGCCGCCGTTCCATACGCCTCGAGCGGGAAGGCGAGGAAGACCACCTTGTAGGTGCCCGCGAAGGACAGGCCATCAGAAGCCGTCGAGTCGTCGGTGAAGATAGCCACCGCGGTGCCGTTCGGCGTGACCCGATCCTCGAACGAGTTCCCGAGGACGGTGTGGTCGATCGGGACTGCGCCGATGCCGTTCGTGATCGTCCCTGTAACGCCGTGGACGGCCGTTGTTCGCTTGTCGTTCTGGGCCTCGCTGCCATCCCAGGTGACGTGGAGATAGTCGTGGACGAACGCGCTGGTCCCAGCTGACCCGTCAAGAAGGTCCTGACCCGAAATGAACAGCCGGTTGCCGGCGTCGAGGAACGCCTTGAGCTTGGACTCGTATGGACCGATGGGACCGGGGAACGTGTTGCCCGTAAACCACACGATGTTCTTGAACGCCAGCATGTAGTTCTGCGGCAGGTTCGAATCCGCCGCGAGGTCCCACGTGCTGAACTGCACGCCGGCACTGGTGAGCGCCGCCGTATAGAAGGATTGCGTGTTGGGCGTGTTGCCATCGTTGTCGACGAGCAGCGTGTCCACCGCCACGGCGATCGTCTTGATGGTCGCGCTTCCCGAGACGCTCGGGCTTGCGACCGAAGTCGCTGTGACCGTCGCGGTGTTCGTCGCGCCGTTGGCGGTCCCAGCCGGGATCGCTACCTTGACGCAAACGTCGGCGGTGCCGCCGGCGGCGAGGGCCGCTGTCGTGGTTCTCGTCGTCGTGCAGGTCGAGTCGTAGAACGTGGTCGCCCATGTGCTGGTCGCCGACAACGTGTAGCTGTCGCTGTTGAAGCCGAGGTTCTTCAGGGTGATCTTGTAGGAGACGCTGGTGTTGCTCTTGCCACCGTCCGTCTGGGTCGCGGGCGAAATGCTGACGGCATATGGCGGTGCGATCGGCGTTATGTGTGGCGAGCCCGTCGTGTACGGACCCTGTGCCGACGTAGCCTTCATCCCGTCATTGACGATCGCGCTGACCTTCTTCTTTAGGGCGTCCGCGATGCTGACCGTGAGCTGCACGGAGGTGCTGCCACCCTTGGTGACGGTGAGATTCGTCCAGGTGACGGTGCCGTTGATGTTCGCGCCGCCGTTGCTGGCCGAGACGAACGTCGTGTTCGCCGGGACCGGATCGGTGAGCGTGACGCCGGTCGCGTCCGCGTTGCCGATGTTCTTGAGCGTCAGCGTGTAGGTGATGTCGCTGGACGGGCCGACCGGGGTACCGGCGTCGACCTTCGACAGGACGAGCGCGGGCACTGTGAACGTGTCGGCGATCCGGAACGCGCCGCGGCCATGTGTGCCCGCCGCCATGACCCGGTGCGACGGGTCGAGGTCGATCTGCCAGATCGCGCTGTTGGGGAATCCGGTGCCGAGCGGCGACCAGTCAGCGCCGCCGTTGTAGCTGACGAAGGGGCCGACGTCCGTCCCGACGTACAGCGTGTTGGCGTACGACGGGTCGAGGATGACGGAGTTCACCGGGCTATCCGGCAGGTTTCCCGTGATGTTCGCCCACGAGTTCCCGCCGTCCGTCGTCTTGAACACGTGACCGGGTGTCTTCGGCGTCGCCGCGTCGAAGCTTGCGTACGCGGCATATGCGATCCGGTAGTTACTTGGATCGACGGCGAACTGGGTCACCGGCCGCGCGGGCATGTTGCGATCGATGCGCGTCCAGGTGGAGTTGTCGTTCACCTGCGCATCGGTGCTGATGTACAGCAGACCGTCGAGCGATCCGGTGTAGACGGCCTGTCCGCCACCGACACCGATCGCCGAGATCGTGCAGTTGCGTGCGCCGTTGGGCGCGATGCCTGTGCAGCCCGACGTCAGGTCGGGGCTGATCGCTTTCCACATCACATCGCCGGCCTTGTCGGTGCGGGCGTTGTTCGTCCGGTACAGGCGATACGTGCCGAGGAAGAGCTGGTTCGTGTTCGCCTTGTTCATGACGAACGGGATGTAGAAGTCCGACCGGTCGCTCAGGTTGATGCCGTGGGTGATGCCTTGATTGTTGAAGAAGAAGGCGCCGCCGTCGGACATCCGATAGGGCGAGATGCCGAAGTACGTGCCGTAGATAAAGCAGGACGGCGCGAAGCCTGGCACGTTCGGGGAACAGGCGGCATCGGGAGTCGGGTCCACGAGGACCTGACCACCATCTCCGCTCGGGATGTCGAACCAGGATTGGGTCCCGCCCGACTTACGCAGGGTTCCGTTGTCCTGGGTGCCGCCCCAGAAGCGCACGGGAACCTGGGGCACGGTCGCGATCGACGTGTACTGGCCGATCTGCAGATTGCTGCGGAATGTGACCCCCGCCGTCAGACGGTCGACTTTTCCGTTCAGGCTCTGCCAGTCGGCGTCGCTGAGCGCGCTCGGGTTGGTCGCGCGGCCGCCGCGGTTCGGGCTGAACCACACGCCGCCGTCGTTACCTATGAGGATCCGCTTGCTGTCGTTCGGGTCGAAGGCGAACGCGTGGAAGTCCGGGTGCTGGTCGTACCCAAGATCCTTCCAGGTTTGGCCGCCATCATCAGAGCGGAAGATCCCGCCCGACCCAATGCCGTAGTCGAACTGGCCCGCGGCATAGACGATGTCGGCATTGTTCGGGTCCACCTCGATGACGTTGTCGTAGAAGCACTGACCACCGCAGTAGTCCTCGACCTTGTCGCCTGTCTCCGAATCACCTGGGAGCTGCGTCCAGCTCGCACCTTCGTTGGTCGACTTGAAGACCTCCGACGGGTGATGCCCAGCCGCGTCTCGCCAGTCGAACCCCGCGTAGAGGGTCGCCGGCTTCGCAGCGGGATGCGTGATCCCGATTGAGAAGCGCGTCTGATTCGCAGCGAAGTTGCCGGCCGGGATGCCCGTCATGATCGGCGACCACGTGGCGCCAGCATCGACGCTCTTGTACATGGCATCGCCCCAGAACGAGGCGTAGAGGATGCTGCTGTTCTGCGGGTCCATCTCGATGTCGGTCGCGCCGTTAGCCTCCGACACCGCTTCCTTCAGGAGCGTCCAGGTGACGGCTCCGTCCTTGGACTCCCAGATGCCGAAACGCGAGTGGGTCGGTGGCGTCGTGCGCCGCGCGCCGCCGCGGCCCCGCAGCACGGTCGCGTAAAGGTGGTTGGGGTTCGCGGGGTCGACGATCAGACGCGAGACGGATACGGCGACGAAGAAGTCGCCTGAGACCTGCCGCCAGTGCACGCCGCCGTCGGTCGACTTCAGGATGCCGTCACCGAAGTAACTGTCGCCAGAGAGCGCTCCTTCGCCGGTACCGGCGTACACGATGGAGTCGTTCGAAGGAGCGATCGCCAGCGCACCGATCGAGAGCGAATCCTGGTCATCGGTCTGCGGGGACCACGTCCCAGTCCCGGCGTCATACAGCCAGATACCGCCTTGAGCCGCACCGAGGATGAACTGGCCGTTGCTCTTGCGGATCGCGAGAGCGCCGATGCGGCCGCTCATCGCGCCGAACGCCTGCGCGCCCGGAGTTCGGAGCCCCTGCACGATCGGATTGGGACCGAGCCCGGTCCAGTTGGCGACAAACGTGGCCGGTCCGGACGGCGGTGTGCCTTTCTTCTTGAGCTGGTCGGCAGCCCTGGCGGCCGCGGCACGTGCTTTGGCAGCGTCGTGATCGCTCAGCGGGTTGTCACCAGCCGTTCGGCGGGTGATGAAAGCGATGTCGCGCTGCTGGAGGATCTCTTCGGTTTCCTCATCGAACGTCGGCATGCGCGCGCCAGGCAGAAGGATCGGGTCATCGCCGGTCCGCGGTGGGGTCGGACCCTGCGCGCTCGCCGGAATGGTGACGATGCTCGAGAGGACGAGAGTGATCGCGACCGCAAGCGCGCCCGCGCGTATCACGCGCGGAAGTAACTGAAGCACTGCGCCCCTCCCCAATGAGTAAGAGCGCGCGTCGCTGCGGCGGCGCTCTTCTGGTGGTCCGCGGAATCGTCGTGCGAGGACGAAGACCTGTCAAGGTGAAGGGCGCTTACGCGACGGCTGCACTAGCGTCTCGCCAAACCTGCGGTCGGCAGGTCGGTCGCGTTACATCGCGATCGCGGCGATCGGTGCTAGGAGGAAGCGGGACGCTTCGGCGCGAGCATGGCGCCGGACTGAACACGTGTGTGCTCGACGAGACGTTGATGCCGGTAATCGTGGACGGCGATCTCGTGTTCGTTCCGCCGCTGACTTGCCGCCGCGAGCGCGGACATCGAGCCTTCTTCGGTCACGACAAAACACACGCGACAGCCTTCGAAACGACAGGGGAACCCGCCTGATCTCACGCGAGCCACCTTTCCGGCCGACCAGCGGCCCGCGCGCAAATGAATAGTAAGGGCCATGCAGTCACGCGCTAGAGCAGCGCGGTGCCAAAGGCTCGCGGAGCTCGAGGCTTGGCGCTACCGCCCGATGACTTCGGCGCTTCGACGAATGACGCGCGCAGGGATAAGACCGGAGAGCGCCGTCGGATGAATGAGCTCCCATCGGTGTTCGCTCGATGCGCCTGTCGGGCAGTACGCCCACTTTCCTTCGACGACGGTGACGGGCGAACGCGCCGCTCCCCCATCGATGATCGGGGCGTCGTGCTTCGGCTCTCCGCAGCGGTACTCGATCAGTGGCTCGGACATCCCCGCCTTCTTCCCACCGTATTGCCTGCCTGGCTAGCACTCAGGTTACGCCGGTTTTGGTCGCTTGCAGGTCAGCGAACGGTAAATGCGCCGAGGGCCGTCGATGCTGACGATTACCGGCCGTCATTCCTGGCGCGATGACTTCTTTCCGACGCTCAAGCCAGCCCACGGTGTCCGCACACCCGTGCCAACGCGATGGAATCGGCGCATCGCGATATCGCTGAGTGGCACCGCCGGCCTTACTGCTTGCCATTCATGCGGTCGGCTCGCGTTGTCGGCAGGGCAAAAGCCCCATAGCCCATCTTGCTTGGTCACTCGGCCTGGCGATCGCGGATCCGCGCGGTGCGCTCTGGCGACACACACCAGGCCGATCATCAACCGAGGAGGCACGACAAAGAAACGCGCCGGGCAAGCGCGCGTTAGGGGTCGCTCAACCCTTCCGTGCGAGTCTCGTTAGGGCAGGGGTGGGAGCGTGGGGGTCGGCAGGGGCGGGAGCGTCGGCGTCGGCAACGGAGTCGGTGTGGGCACCGGAGTCGGTGTGGGCGTCGGAGTCGGGGTGGGCGTCGGCGTCGGCAGTGCGGCGAGATGACTCTGGACGATCTGACCGTAGGTCGTCGCTGTGCCGGAGTAGTTCGAGATGAGCGCGTCGGTGGAGCACGCGCTGCCCCAGGTGTCCCATGCCCAGGGGAAGTAGCTGCTCTGTTTGGAGTCGAGCCAATTCATGACCCCGTTTAGGAACGTCGCGTCGCACGCATGGGAGCCGAGCTCGGTGGCCACGAGCGGCACCTGTGCGATGACCGCGGCTGGCGCCCCGTCGTAGCAGGACACCGTGTTGCAGGGGTTGAATTCGTAGATGTGCCAGGCCGCAATAAGGTTGTTCATCGGGTCGGTGGGCTTGTAGGTGAGCCACTGCGTCAGGATGTTGCTGTAGCGGATGCCGCCGAGCGCGATGACGTTCGCCGCGCCCGTCGCCCGAACGGCGTTCACCAAGGTCTGCATGCCGGCGGTCTGGAAGGACACGCCCGGGCAAGTGCCCCCGTCACGCCAGCACTGCCAGGCAGCCACCGTGTCGCGGTTGCTGTCTGGATAGGGCTCGTTGAACAGCTCAAGGATGACGGTGTCATTGCCTTTGAATGCGCTGGCCACTTGCGACCAGAAGGTCGGTGAGTGATCGATGTCGGGCATCGGCTGCTGCCCGGTCGCCTTCGTCGTCCCTGGCGCGGACCAGTGCAGCTCGACGATCGCGTACATGCCGTTCTGATTGATGAGACTCACGAAGTCTTTGATGGCCTGCTGGTAGGTCGCTCCGGAGTACGCGGCGGGCGCGCCATTGATTGCGAGCCAGCAGTCCTCGTTGAGCGGCACGCGTATGGCATTCGTGTTCCAGCTCTTGATGGCCGTGATCGATGCTTGATCGTTGGGCCCATCGAAAATGCCTAGGCCCTGGATGCAGCGGTACTCGGTCCCCGATCGGCCGACTCCATGAAGCTGCACAGCTCCACCGAAGGCATCGACCAGCTTATTGGCCTGAACGTGCAAGCCCGCGGGGCTGGCGGCCGCGGGAACAGAGAACTCGAATAGGAGGAGCGCGAGGGCGCACGCCACCGTTACCGCGACAGGCCGAACCCGAATGAGCAGGTCCATTCCCAAAACCGCCACGCATCTCTCTCGTCATTGCGGCGTGGCGCCCCGACATTTCCAGGGGGCTGCATTTTGCGAGCCAGGCCCTGCAGGCTCGGACCTCAGACGAGCGAGCCTTCGTCAATGTGGCGCAGGCACCTGCGAGAGGTCGGCGAGTCGATGACTTCGTAAGCTGCCAACCGCCGCTGTGGTGCGCGTGTTGGGTCAGACGAACGCGATGAGCCGCGCCGCCGTAACCGTGCTTACCCACCCGATGATCGCAATGCCTCCGGCCACTCGTGCGGCCAGTGGAGGAATGACCGCGTCAGCCCACGACCGAGCGCTGGTGTCCTCATCACAAGCTCATACAGTGATCGACCCTCAGCCTTTCCTTGGTTGAATGAACCTTTCGGCTGATTCGGCAACTCTGTAGAAGGTGACACGCCTGCGCCTGACGCTCATCGCGGCTATCGCGGTCTTGTCGGTCGCGGTCGCCGCGGGCGCTCGGCCCACTGGCGAAGAGCCCGCGCCGATCGCACCCAGTCCATCGCCTGTGGCGGCCGTGCCCACTCGTCCGGAACAGCCGCTTACCCCACTCACCTGCGACGCTCGCGTGCCCGGGACGGATAGGATCGCGTACGCGGCGGTGCTCTCACCAGACCAATCCCTCGTTGCGCTCGCGACGGACGAGGGTCGCGTTGGCGGCTTGACCAAGGTCGCTCCGGATCTCGAGAAACGACGGATCCAGCTCTTCGATCGGACAAGTCATGAGCTGACCGACCTCACTCGAGGTGCGGCCCCGATCGTGTGGTCGCCGGACGGGACGCGCGTGGCGTTCTTCGAACCGCAGGGTGGCGGCGTGCAGGTGTCCACCGATCTCATCGTCTATGACGTGATCTCGCGACGCGAGCTCACCCGTGTGCGTCCTGAGCCGTTCAACCCGGCGGCTCGGGTGGGCTGGCGCGGAGATGAGCTTCTCTACCAGGTCGCGTCGACGCTGCGGGGCTGGAGTCCACGCGGCGATCGCGCGGTCCTGCATTTCGAGGGAGCTCCCGACGTGCTAGTCAGCGCCGACGGGGAGGCTGTCGCCGCGGCGACCTTTGGTGCGGACTACTCGCACGCAACGGAGCTCTCCATATTCGACGTCGCGACCGGCCGGCGTGAGCTCCTGCGAGACGTATGGCGCTACGCCTGGTCACCGGCAGGGCATCGTTTGCTGGTCTCGTATCTGGATCGCTCGGAAATCCGTGACGAGGATGGGGCTGTAAGAAGCTATGACTACCCCCTGCACCACTGGGCCTGGCAGTGGAGCGTGGACGGTCGGCGTCCAGTCTTCGCGGAACCCGGACCCGTGCAGCCAGCCACCGAGTCAATTGGTCCGCTGCGATCGTTCATCACGATCGATAGGAAGCCCGCCGGCCTTGCGCTGCCGTACGCCGTCGCGACCGGCGCTCTCACCCGCGATCACCAGCTCGTCGGCACGTACGGGGACGGCTGGGGCCCGCGGACCTTCGCGCTCTACGATTGCCACGAGGCCGCGCCGCCGAGCGCCGAGCGTCCGGCGACTCAGACCCTCTACTACCCCGAGACCACTGAGCGGTGGGCTGCTGACCGCTCGGGATCGCTGCCGCCGCGATGGCGCGAGTGGCTCGGGCAGGATCTCGCCGATGCCGGCCTGCATCCCCTCGGGCTGGAGCTCGTACGGCCGATCCCAAACCTCGGTCCGCCAGCGCAAACGTGTTCGGCCGGAGTCCCCTGCCCCAACGGGTTCGTGCTCGCGATCACCGTCCCATACGGCGAGCGCGAGCGTGGCTTCGCCCGCTGCTTCCAGCGCGGCGATGGCGTCACGTACATTCCGGCTGCCTCGCTCGCGGGACTTCCGCAGGCGAACTGCATCGCTCTCTAGCGCCATTCTCTAGGCTCGGCCGGCGTGCGCTGGCCTCAGGTCATCGTTCCGCTGCGGCATCGCGACTTCCGGCTGCTCTGGACCGGCCAGACCGTATCCAGCTTTGGCAACGCCGTCCGGAGCGTCGCGCTGCCCTTCCAGCTCCTCGCATTGGGCGCGTCGCCGCTCCAGCTCGGCGTCGCTGTGGGCATCAACACCGCAACCAGCGTCGCCCTCTTGCTGCTCGGCGGAGCTGTCGCCGACCGTTTCCCGCGTCGCGTGCTCATCCTGGCGAGCGATCTGCTCGGCGGCTGCGTCGTCGGTGTCATCGCGCTGCTCTCGGCGGCTGGGCAGCTGCGCATCGAGCACGTCTACATCGCAGCCGTGGGCCTGGGTGCGGCCGATGCTTTTCAGTCGCCCGCGTACAGCGCGATCATCGCTGACCTCGTTCCCGCCAACATCCTCCGCGCGGGAAACGCGGCTCGGCTCCTCGGTCGCAGTCTCGCACGGATCGTGGGTCCAACGGTCGGCGGTCTGGTGGTCGCGCTTGCCGGCCCTGCGCCGGCGTTCGGCATCGATGCGCTCACCTTCCTCTTCAGCTTCGCCACGCTGCTGCTCGCGAACCCACCGCGCCGGGCGAACGCGGCGCAGGCGTCGATCCTGCGCGAGATCCGCCAGGGCTTCGCGTACGTCTTCTCGCTTCCGTGGCTCTGGACCACGAACCTCTACTTCATGCTGGTGAACGTCGCGTATGCGGGACAGTCCGGCGTCATGACACCGCTCCTCGTGCGCGACGACCTTGGCGGCGGCGCGGAGATGTACGGAACGATCACCGCTGCCTACGGCGTTGGCACCATCGTCGCGAGCTTCGTCGTCGCTCAGCTCGTCTTGCGCCGTCCGGGGAGGCCGATGTTCGCGTTCGAGCTTCTCGCCGGCCTCTCGGTCCTGGCCATCGGGCTCGTCCCGACCCTCCCCGCGGTCGTGGCACTGATGGCGCTCGTAGGCGTCGGCCTCTCGTCGTCGACGGTCATCTGGCAGGCGATGCTGCAGCGGCACGTGCCCGAACGAATGCTGGGACGCGTCTCGAGCATCGATCTGCTCGGGAATTCGGTGATCAATCCGATCGCGCCAATCGCCGCCGCGGCGCTCGTGGGTTCCATCGGGCCGGCCGGCACCTTCGTGGTCGCCGGCACCTACGCCATCGCGTTCGCGTCGGTCGGCCTGGTCGCCTCGCCGCTTCTGCGCATCGAGGAATCCGGTGGAGAAGAAAAGATCATCGAGTCAGGCCGACTCGGCTGATGCGCGTCTCAGGGTGTTGGCTCATCGAGGAACGGGATGACCGCCGACGCCAGCGCGGGAGCGCTGCCGATCGCGTAGTGCGTCAGACCCGGCAGGATGGCGAGCTGTGACTTCGGACGCCCGGAACCATCCCAACCCCCGTCTCGCTGACCGCCGCCGAGAAGCCCAAAGACCTCCACGGCGTGCGCGGGGGGAAAGATGTCGGCATCCCCGGCGACCACCATCGTCCTCGCCTTGATCCGCGGTATCTCCTTCGAGAAATCAAAGTCCTTCTTCATCGCCTCGCCGATCTTGCCGAGGAGCCGCGGCCAATCTTCGGGCCTCGGCGCGATGCTGGCGTATAGCTGGTACATCGGGGTCTGCTTCATCGCCTCGGCTGCCGCTGGAGTCACCTGCCCTTGCTGAGCCAGGATGTCGGGATAGAACGCATCGCGCCTGATCGGGGTTGAGACCACCACGAGCTTGCCCACGAGCTCCGGGTGGCGGAGGGCCAACAGGAGCGCGACACCGCCGCCCAGCGAGTACCCCATCACGTCGGGCCGTTCGAGTTTCAGATGCTTGATCAATGCCGCGATGTCGTCGGCCATCAGCTCCGTGCTGAGCGGCCGATCGATGTCGGCCGTCCGTCCGTGCCCCTGCAGATCGACCGCGACGACCTGGCGGCCTCTAGCGAGCGCCGGCAGGTTTGGCCCGAACATCGAGATCGCACCCAGACCGCCGTGAAGTAGGACCAGGGGGTGGCCCGTTCCCTGGGTCTCGTAATAGAGCTTGATGCCGTTGACGTCTGCGTACGCGCCGACGCCCTTCGTCTTGCCTCCCCATTCCCCTTGCGCCTCGCGCTTGCCCTCTTGCTGGGGAAGGGTGTCTTCGGTCGAAGTGGAACGCATTCCTGTGTCTCCTCTTTCGCAGTTGAGCGCAAGACCCTAGCCTCGCGTCTCTAATCGTCTCCCGAACACCACTCCCGAGCAAACGTCACTGATGGCCGCCGCAGTACCGCGCGGCGGAACATCCCTGGCGTATCGCGGCAACATCTGGCGCCTCTTCGCTGTTCAGGCGCTCCTCATGTTCATCCTCTGGGTACCAATCTGGGTGGTCTTCCTGCAGCGAAAGGGCCTTGGTCTGACCCAGATCGGGCTGCTCGAAGGATTCGCGTGGGTCCTCACCGCGGCGCTCGAGGTGCCCAGCGGCGCGATCGCTGACCGCTTTGGTCGCAAAGCGTCGATCGCGATGGGAGCGTTCCTCTACTCGGTCGCGATGTTCCTCATTCTCGCCGAGGCGCTGTCGCCCGCATTCCTTCTGGGCTACGCGCTGTGGAACTCGTCGACGGCGTTCGTCAGCGGCGCGGACTCGGCACTCCTGTACGACAGCCTCAAAGCCGGGGGGCGCACGTCCGAGGCGGCCAAGCAATCCGGGCGCTATGCGGCGATCCAGCAGGCGTCACAGGGCGTCGCGTCGGTGATCGGTGCGGCGATCGCGACGATCGATATGACGCTGTGCTTCACGATCTGCGGGCTGGGCGGCCTCGTCGCGACGGCGCTCGTGCTTACCGTGAAGGAGCCGCCAAGACTCGAGGACGATGCTGAGAGCCCGCTCGGCTACTGGAAGACCCTGCGCGCCGCGATCGGTATCGCCGCGCGCCGTCCGGTCATCCGTGCTCTGCTGCTGCTCAACGCGACGATCCTCGTGGTGCCGCTCGTCGTGTACTACGTGCTCCTTCAGCCCTATGCCCTCGGCGTCGGGGTGCCACTCGCATCCCTCGGCATCGTCGTGGTCGCCGTGCAGGTGACCACGGTCGCGGCTTCGTGGCTCGCGCACAGACTCGGCGGACGTGTGGAGCTCACGACCATCGTGGCTGTAGGTGTCGCGATACTGCTCGGTGCGACCGGCGTGCTCGGCGCGTTCCCTTCCATTCCGTCGATCGCGCTCATGCTCGCGGTCGCGCTCGTCCCTGCGCTCGTCGGACCGCTCATGTCCGCGCGAATCAACGGCCTCATCCCAAGCGGGCAACGCGCGACGATCCTCTCGCTCGGCGCGCTCTTGTTCGAGCTCGGCCTGGCGGTGGCGATGCCGCTCCTGCTCGCGTTCGCGGACAGACTTGGCGCGCCGGCCGCGATCAGCCTCTCCGCGGTGTTCTTCGCGATCACCGTCATTCCGCTGCTCTTGGTGTGGCGCACGGCCGAGCGTCGCCTGGTGCCGGCCGCGCCTACGACGTGAGGTGGTCCGTCGCCGCGGCGGACGTATGCTCGGCCCCGCGCGAACGTGGGAGGTGCCGGGTGTCCGAGCAGGGCAACAGGGCGATCGTGGAGCGATATGCGCGCGCGCTTCCGAGCGACTTCGCGACGCTTGCCAGTCTTCGCCATCCGGACTTCGTAGAGGATTGGCCGCAGTCCGGTGAGCGCATCCGGGGGCACGCAAACTATCAGGCCATCCACGAGAATTACCCTGGCGGATTGCCTGACCTCAAACCTCGCCGGATCCTCGGCAGCGAGGATCGGTGGGTCGTGACTCCGACCTTCACGCCGCTCCGCATCGTCGGGACCGGCGACGTGTACGTCATCCACAGCGCCGGCGCATATGGCGGAGGCGACACCGTCCAGGCCGTGGTGATCGTCGAGCTCCGCGATGGCAAGGTTGCCAAACAGACGACGTTCTTCGCGCTGGCATTCGAGGCGCCGGCGTGGCGCGCGCGCTGGGTCGAGCGGATCTAGCCGCGCCCCGCGGCCGGCGGGAAGTGCGCGCTGGCTCGATGCGCGGGAGTGACTACGATTTCGGCGCGACGATCGGATTCCTGAGCTTTCCCACGCCTTCGACCTCGACCTCGACGACATCGCCGACGCGCATGAACTCAGGCGGGGTGCGCGCGAATCCGACACCCGGCGGTGTGCCGGTCAGGATCAGGTCCCCGGGAACCAGCTCGAGGCCTGCCGAGAGCTCTTCGATGATCCGCGGAATCGGGAAGACCATGTGGCGCGTGCTTGAGTCCTGCTTCACGATGCCATTCACGCGAGTGCCGAGATGCAACGAGTGCGGATTCGGGATCTCATCGGCGGTCACGATCCAGGGACCCATCGGTAAGTGTGTGTCGAAATTCTTGCCCTTGAACCACTGACCGCCGTGTCGGTGGAGCTGCACATCGCGCACCGAGATGTCGTTGGCGACCGTGTATCCGAAGACATGCGACAACCCGTCCGCCGCGTCGATGTCCCTGCCGCCGCGTCCGATGACGACCGCGAGCTCGACTTCCCAATCGAGCTCAGTTGAATGCGGCGACGGAAACAGGACGCCGGCCTCGGAGCCGATGATCGTGTTTGGTCCTTTGCTGAACAGCGCTGGATGCTCGGGTAGTTCGCTCGGGGCAGCGCTTCCATGGACCAGCCGACCTTCCTCGAAGTGGTCCGAGTAGTTCCAACCCACGCAGAAGACGTCGCGGCGTGGCAGCGGAATCGGTGCGAGCAGCCTCATCGCGCTCGCCGACGTACCGCCGCGTGCCTTGGCCGCCTGCGCGCGGGCGCGCGACCAAAGCGTTTCGCCCGCTTCGATGAAGGCTCGCATCTCGCCGGGCGACCCCGGGACGAGCGCCGACAACGGAACGAGCGACTGGTCGGCACCCACGACCGCGAGCCCCGCGGTCGTGGTGGCTATGCGCACTACGTCCTTCCGCGCAATCGAGAGTCCTGCGCCGCGCCGAGGAGCGTCGCGGCGTTCTGCCGCAGGATCGCGTCGCGCTCCCCGTCCTGGAGGACCGCTGAGGTCGTGATCCGGCGGACCGGGTCGTCCACGACCATCGGCGCCGGCCAATCCGTCCCGAAGAGGACCCGCTCGGAACCGACCATGTCCAAAAGAAACCGGAGGTTGCGGTCGGTATACGTGACGGTGTCGTAGAAAAAGCGACGGAGGTAGGTGCTCGGCTGGTCACGTGACGCGCCCCGCATCGCTGGAAATGCCTGCCAGCCCTTGTCCATTCGATCGACGGCGTAGGGAACGTAGCCTCCGGCATGAGCAAGACAGACCATCAGGCGCGGGTACTTGTCGATGACGCCGCCGTAAACGAGACAACCGAAGGTCAAAGTCCGATCGACGAGGTTGCCGACCGAGTTCAGGAGGAAGAACTTCTGAGTGCGATAGGAGACCGAGGTCGGCCGGCCCTGGTGAACGAAGATGAAAGCCCGAAGGTGTTCGGCCGCCGACCAGAATGGGTCGAAGACTGCATGGTCGTAGGTCAGATTGTTGACGTGATCATCGATCATGAAGCCCCGGAGCCCAAGCTCCCCGGTGGCTCGCTCCATCTCCTCGATCGTCCGCTCGACGTCTTGCATCGGCAAGGTGCCGAGACCCATGAACCGATCGGGATGATCGCGGACCATCTCCGCGACCTCGTCGTTGCACTCACTCGCGATCTTGGCCGTCACTTCCGGCTCGCGGTGGTACTGGTAGAAGCAATCGGTCGGGGAAAGCAGCTGGACGTCGACCCCAAGCCTGTCCATCTCCTCGATCCGGCGTTCGGGCGGCCAGCGATTCTTCAGGTTCTCAAGCTCGCCGTCCGCTGGCGTCAGGCCATACCAGTCCGACCCCGAAAGCACGGCCTTCTGGAAGCGCTGCGGCGTGACGTGGGCGTGGACGTCGATGACCCGTCCCGCCCGAGCATTCGTCAGCTGCCCCGCATGAGGTGCGACAAGCGAGCGGTCCACTCGTACTTGGTGACTGGTGCGACGACCCGCATGGCGTTCGCGAACAGCTCACCCTTCAGAAGCTTCTCCGTCGCGCCGCGATCCGCGACCTGGACGTCGTACAGCCAGTCATAGTCCGTCTTCAGCGTGCCGACGTTCTTGCCGATCGTGACGAGCTCGACTCCCGGCGCGCTCTCGAGCTGGCGGACCGCATCCAACGCTTTCTGGCGCTGGCTTTCGCTCGCGTCATCAGCCCACACAAACATCGCGGTGTGCCGGATCTTGCCCTTCTTGGTCCGAGGTCCGCCTTCGTAATACCAATCGACGCGAGCGGTGAGCTCAGGTTCGTTGATCGACGCGTTGAACTCGCCGACCAGGTGATGGACGTTATCGGCGTTGTAGCGGTCAAGCCCGGCCTTGTCGTCGAAGTCGAGATGAAGTGCGACGTCGTAGTTCGACGGCGGTCCCTCCGGCCGCCGGCGCCAGCGGGGTGTTCGCTTCGAGGGCCTCACTTCGCGCAGTGGGGTCGAGCCGCCGAAGAGATCTTCGCCGTAATCGCCGGCCACCGGGCCATCGCACTCGGACTGAAGAAAGGCCAGGCCTTTGAGCATCTCGAACCGCTGTTCAGGGGTCGTCGTGTCTCGATGGATGAAGAACGCCGTATGCCGCAACACCTTCCCGTTACCTCCTCAGGCGTGTAGATGCCACCCAAACACAGAGGAATGCGGCCAGCCCGACCCGCCGGTGGACTATATCGTCTCCGGAGGACCGCGGACGACGGGCCGGCGCACGACCGTGGCTCGTCAATCGACGTCGAGGCTCAGCCGCGAATGCCACTCGTGGCGACGCCGCGGATCCAGTAGCGCTGGAAGATGAGGAAAAGCGTCGCGAGCGGGATCGTGGCCACCGCGGAGATCGCCATGACCGCCGGAAAGTTCGACAGCTCTCCGGCCTGGAACGACTGGACCCCGAGCGGCACCGTTTTCATCTCACTGGAGTTGACGATCAGGAACGGCCACACGAATTCGTCCCACGTGGCCTGAAACATGAAGATCGCGAGGGTCACGATGGCCGGCCAGGCATTCGGGATCGCGATCGTGAAGAACGTCCGGAGGTGGCCGGCGCCGTCGACCCGCGCGGCGTCGACGAGCTCGCTCGGCAACGACAAGAAATACTGGCGCATCAGCAGGACCCCGAAGGCGTCGGCGACCACGGGCACGATCAAGCCGGCGTAGCTGTTCTCCCAACCCAGGCTCTTCACGGTCAGCCAGAGCGGGATCATGATCACCTCGAGCGGCAGGATCAGCGTCACGAGGATCACCCAGAACAGCATCTGACGACCACCGAACCGGTACTTCGCGAGGCCGTAACCGGCCCAGCTCGCCAGCAGGACGTGAACGGCTGTCACGGTGCCCGCGACGATGCCGCTGTTGAGGAAGTACCGCCGGAAATCGTATGCGCCGAGCGCGGTGGGGTAATTGCGGAACTGTGGGTCGGTGGGGATCCACACGATCGGCAGGTCGAAGACGTGGTCGGTGGACTTGAGTGACGTGGACACCATCCAGAAGATCGGGACGAGGAAGATCAGGCTGCAGGCTGCGAGCAGGACGTACGTACCTCCGATCAGGATCCGCGACTGGAGACGGTGTCCGAACATCGGCCTAGATCAATCATCCGTCCGGAAGATCCGGACGCTTATGGCGGTCAGGATGATGATCAGGACCAGCAAGACGATCGCCCCCGCACTCGCGTAGCCGAACCTCGAGAAGCGGAAGCCCATCTCGTAGATAAAGAGCGACAGCGTCCGGCTGGCGTTGTCCGGCCCGCCGTTCGTCATGACCAGCATGAAGACGAGGTTCTTCGCGGTCAGGGTCATGGCGAAGACAACGACGACGAGGATGGTCGGCTTCAGCCTCGGGATCGTGACGTAGCGGAATTGATGGAGCATCGACGCGCCGTCGACCTTGGCCGCCTCGTAGAGCTCCTCCGGGATCGTCTGAAGACCCGCCAGGAAAATCACGATGCACAGAGGGACGATCCGCCAGGAAGTGGAAATGATGAACGCCGGGATGACCGCGCCGGTCGAGGTGAGCCAGTTGATCGGTTCGAAGCCGAGGGGCTGGACCACGGCGGTGTTCACGAGCCCGTACGGGTGGAAGAGGAACTGCCACAGGATCGGCACCACGATGATCGGGATGATCGCCGGGAAGAACAGCATGACCCTGAACAGGCCGCGACCCTTGATCTTCTGATTGAGCAGCAGCGCGATCGCGAGCGAGATGATCACGACAGGCAGGACCGTGCCAAATACGTAGTAGCCCGTGATCGTCAGAGCACGCGCGAACTGCGGGTCGCGGCTGAGGCTGACGTAGTTGGCGAGCCCGACGAAATCGGACGTGTGAGAGACCGGGCTCGTATTCGTGAAGCTCAGCCAGATCGCGTAGAGGACCGGCCAGAACTTAAAGGCCGCGAAGAGCGTGAGAATCGGAAGGACGAACAGGAATCCCCAGAAGGGCTGAGCCGGTCCGAACCAGCTCCCGAGGATTCGCCCGAGGGGCCCTCGCAGCTTCCGTCGCCGGGTGACCGGCTGTGCCGCCACGGTCATCGGTCTCGCGCGACGGCGGCCCCTGTCACATCACATCCCTATCAGGCGAGCCGGGTTCCCGGACAGGATTGCTGCCTTCTCGGCGGCGGTCAGGGACGCGAGCCCGTTGATCCAGTGCACCGCGTCGGTGATCACCATCGGCGCCGGATAGTCGGTCCCGAACACGACTCGGTCGATTCCCACGGTATCCACCAAGAAACGAAGGGTTGCGCCCGTGTACGTGCAGCAGTCGTAATAGAAGCTGCGGAGGTAGGCGCTCGGCGGCCGGGTTGCGGGACCTCTGTCGGCCGTCCGCTCGAGAAGCTCTCGCTCGGCGCCGAACTCGCCACCGAGCGCGACAGCAGGATCGACGCCTTCCTTCACGAGCTCGCGCGCCGCCTCCCACGCCTTGTCCATTCGCGCGATGCCGAAGGCTGTGTAGCCTCCCGCATGCCCCAAGAGCAGCTTCAGCTTCGGGTGCCGGTCGATGACGCCCCCGCCGACGATCGCACCGAACGTCAGCGCGCGCTCGGTCAGGTTTCCCACCGAGTTGTCGAGGTGGTACCTATCGATTCGCGCGATGACGACGGTGTCGCTGCCCTGGTGGAAGAAGACGACAGCGCCAAGCTGCTCGGCCGCCTCCCAAAACGGTCTGAACTCCGGCTCATCGAAGGTACGGCCGTTGACGTGGTCATTGACCATCACACCCTTGAAGTGGAGCTCGACCATCACCCGCTCGAGCTCCGCGACCGCGGCGCGAACGTCTTGCATCGGCAACGTCGCGAAGCCGGCAAAACGGTCCGGGTGGGCAGTGCACATGTCGGCGATCTCGTCGTTGCAGTCGCGGGCGATCACGCTCGTCGTGGTGGGATCGTTGCCGTACTGGTAGAAGCCTGCGTTCGGCGAGATCACCTGCATATCGACACCCAGCGCATCCATGTCCGCAAGTCGCTCGTCGGTGGTTCGCCGGAATCCGGGCACCTGCAGCTCGCCGGTACGGGACGTTAGTCCGTGCCACTCCCCGGTCGCACGGATCGCCGCCTGAAACCGCTGCGGTGTGAGGTGGGCATGAAGATCGATGACCGGCATGCGCTCACCAGGTCCGGAATCGCCTTCCCGGGCGGGTCGCCGTGCGCGCCCGCCCGGGAAACGTATCGACGTCCAGTTCTGATCGCCCTACTTACCGATGGCGCTGTTGTATTCAGCTTGGGCCGCGGCGAGGCTCTGCGCTGGGTCGGCGTTGTTGAGGGCCACCCTCGAGACGGCGTTCGCCAGGGCCGCCTGCAGCGCGTTGTAGTTCTTCGTTCGCGGCAGAGGGTACGCACCCTCGATGACCTTGATGGCCGTGTCGAGGAACGGTGTCGACGCGACCTTCGGATCCTTGTACCAGTCCTTCAGCGGCTGGATCGAGCCGGTGTTGTTGAAGTGCTCGACGGCTCGCCCCGGATCGCTCAGCGTGAAGTGGATGTAATCCCAGGCAACGAACTTCTTGGTGTCGCTGATGTTCTTGTTGACGGCGTAGTTGAACGAGTACTTGATGCTGCCCGGTTTGCCCGAGATCGTCGGCAGCTCGGCGAACGTGATGTTGTCCTTCAGCGCGGGATTCAGACGAATCGCGAAGCTCATGGCGTTCAGCCCGCCGTAGGACATGACGTCCTGCTCGTCGGCAAAGTCCTGGTACGGCGACGGCTGCACGTTCTTGCTGATCTGTGGCGCGACGACGGTCTTCTTCCACTCGGTGAGCGCACGGACCGCCTCAGGCGAGGTGAACAGCGGGTTGCCCTGATCGTCGACCACCTTCCCGCCGAGATCCTGGACCATGCTCGAGAACAGCATGGCCATCCAGTGCGGCCCCGCCGTGTAGCGGAATTCGAACCCCTTCTGCGTGATCCGACCGTTCGCGTCGGTCTTCTTCAGCTTGCTCTGGAGTGCCGATACCTGGTCCCAGGTCTTGGGGATGTCCGTCTGAAGGGAGAGGCCGGCGGCCGTGAACTTCTTGTTGTTGATAAGTAGACCCCACGACGGCTGCGAGAACGGCAGCAGGTAAACCGTACCGCTGCGAGTCATCGCGTCGAGCGAGTTAGGAACGTAGAGGTCCTGGATTCCCTTCTGGTCCTTCACTCCGAAAGCCTCGGGGATAGCCGGCGCCAGCCAACCGCCCTGGTAGAACGTCTCGATCCAGGGCTCGTACACCGTAAAGAGGTCGGGCCCGGAATTGGCCGGCAGCTGGACGGTGAGCTTGTCGAACGCGGGGCCCAGCGGCGTCAGCTGCGGATCGATGGTGACGTTCGGATGCAGGGCGTGATATTCGGCCGCCCACTTCTTCTCGAGGTCATTCGACGGCTGCTCGTCGCTTCCGAACATCGTGAGGGTGATCTGCTCGGTCGGATATTTGAACGCCGCGGCTCCGGAAGCAGCCGCCTGCGTCGCCGGCGCTTGCGAGGGTGACGTCGGTGTGCCTGCGCACGCGCTTGCAACGAGTGCGGCAGCTACACCTAGGGCAACGCGCTTGAACCACGTGTGTCGCATCTGGATCCCTCCCCGCTTTTCCTGTTCCTGCGCTGACTGTCCTGCGAATCGGCTCGCGGTCCGGAAATCGTTTGGATTCTAGCCCGTAAGCATTCGGTGGAGGAGCCGTCCGGTGCGGCTCTCGTCTGTCAGGGAACCCAAAAGCAGGGCGACCCTCCTCTGTGCGGGATGGTCGAGATATGACTGCCGCGCGTTGACGTCGTCAAAGTGGGACTCAACTACCCAATCGAAGTGATCGGTCCCCAGGCCGAGGTCTGGACCGAATTCGAGAGCCCGGAGTCCGGCGCAGGCCACTCGCAACCCGTCCAGCTCACTCCGCAGCATCGCCTTGTCCGCCTCGCCCACGCCGTCCCGCCAGCGATACATCGCGATGTGCCGGAGCGTGCCGCGCGTCGAGGGCGGTCCCGCGTACAGGTAGTCGATGCGAGCGGTCAGCTCGGTCCGGGTGATCGTGTCGATGTAATTCCCCACCCGGAAGTGGTGGGGGTCGTTCACGTAGACATCCCATGAATCCCGATCCACGTGATCTCGCAGCAGCGCAAGATCGAATGCCCGACCCGGTCCGACGCCGGTTCCGAGGTCCTCGCCGAAATCGAGCGCATCGACGTGTCCCCCGTAGCGGATGTAGGCAAGGCCCTCCTTGGCACGGATGCGACGTTCGGGACTGGCGTCCTCGTTCCACAGCCACAAGACGATCCGGCGGATGACTGGACCCCGGGCCCTTGGCTCGTCGCTCAACCCGAAAGCCGCAACAGGCGGGCCGCAGTGAGGCCGGTCATCAGCTGCCGCTCCTCGTCCGAAACGTTGGTCACCTCGGCGATACGGCCGAGAGGGTCGGGCTCCCCCATGTCGAACGGGTAGTCCGTGCCCATAACAACGTGATCCGCGCCGACGCGGTCGATAAGGGTCCGCAGCCCATCGCCGAATACCACGCTGTCGAAGTAGAGCTGCTTCACGTAGTCGCTGGGTTTGCGAGTGATGCGCTCGCGCACCTCGGGCCGGCAGTCGTAGGCGTGGTCCATCCGGTCCATGTAGACGGGCAGATAGCCGCCGCCGTGGACCGCGACGATCTTCAGACGTGGATGGCGCTCCAGGACCCCACCCAGGATGACGTGCGTCAGGGCGACGGTCGTCTCAAGCGGGTTCCCCACGACGTTGATCATGTAATAGCGCGTCAGCCGCTCGCCACTCGGGAAGCCGTTCGGATGGAGAACGACGACGACGTCAAGCTCCTCGACTCGCTGCCAGAACGCCTCGTAGGCCGGCTCGTCGTAATCGTGACCTTCGGCGCTCGGGTTGAGCGACACGCCCGCGAACCCGTGCTGGGACACGACTCGATCGAGCTCGAGCACGGCCCGATCCGGCGCCTGCATCGGCAGCGTGCCCAGACCGACGATGCGACTCGGATGTGCCGCGACGAGCGCCGCGATGGCGTCGTTCTGGATCCGCGCGATCGCTGTACCGAGATCCGGCTCGGCCCAGTAGTGGTACTGCGGCGGTGCGATCGATACCGCCTGGTAGCGCACCCCCTGGCGATCCATCGTCGCAAGCCGGAGAGCGGGGTCCGTGAGCAACGGGACCAGGCGTGGCGCGAGCCGCTCGTTGTATTCGGTGCTAACGCCGCCGAAGCGCAGGAAGGGATCGCGGGCCGGGTCGAACTGATCGCGTACGAGCGCGACGACTTCGGGCACGATCATGTGGGCGTGGATATCGATCGTGAGCCGCCGTCCGGCGGGCGAGGGCGGATGGACCTGAGGATCGATGGCTTTCCCTGCGCTACCGCGGGATGAACGGCGCCAGGAGCCGCGAGGGCCACCGCGGGCCTGTCCAGATGGCGACCCGGCCATCAAAGAGCCTGGGCGGCCGGTCGCGTGGGTCATCGTGCAGGAAGGGCCCGCAGCCGGTGAAGGCGTTCTTGAATGTGGTGAGGCGGACTTCTCCGATCGGCCCGGGGTAGACGTAGTCGCGGCCCCGTATGGTCAACGCGAGGCGGTAGCCGGGCGGCAACACGATGCTCGTTGGCCATATCTCAACAGCGAGCTCGTAGACCTCCCCGGGCGTGAGCGGCTGAGGGTCGTCGTGGGTGTGGAAAGGCCGATACGGGCGTGACCGCGCTGGGTCGAGCTTCCGGTGCGATGCCCGCAGCCAACCCTGGGAGACCGGCGTGTGCGGGTCAAGCGCCCCCTGAAAGACGACCTCGGTGCCATCGGGGCCGAACGCTCGGACAACGGCGAAGATGTCGGCATCCGCGGTCGTCGAGGAGACGAAGAGCGTGGCGGCGAGTGGGCCGGTGAGCTCGGTCTCTTCGGTGACGGCTGCCCTCAGGAACGTCACGCCATCACCGGACGTGTCGTACTCGGCGGAGCCTTCCGAGGCGACCGGCGACGGCGACAGCTGCCGACCGGTCGAATTCAGGTAGAGCTCGGTCCAGTCTGTCCGGGCGAGAGGCCATTCGTTCTCCGCTCGCTCACGGAACCCGTCGATGGTGCGAACCTGCAGGCGCACGCGCGGGACGTCGCCCCAGGATGCCTTGACTCCTTTGAGGAACCGCTCGAGGAAGCGTTTCTGGAGGCCGATCCCGTAGTCCGTGTAGTACTCGGTCCAGTGTTCGTTTCCGTGGACCTCGAGCCAGCGTTCGGCCGAGGTCGCCTCGGTAAATGCCTCGAAGTTGCCGCGGCTGTGCAGACCCTGCCCGCCCCAGTTGGCGGCCGAGAGGAAAGGCACACGGACCCTGGTCCAGTCGGCCGATCGCTCACGGTGGTACCCATCGTCGAGCGCGTGAGATCGGATCTCCTCACCGAGATCGGAGCGTTTCGCGGCGCGCTCCGCATCGCTAAGGGTCTCCGGCCCCGCGACGTGCTCCTGTGTCATCGGGTTGACCGGACTCTGGTCGCCTACGCCGTTCTGGATCGGGAGCACCTGCTTGTCGTACCAGTGCTCCCAGAACGTGCTGAGGATGCCGCCGTGGTGAGTCATGTCCCGGTACCAGTCGGCGGCGCCCTCCCAGGGGATCATCGCGGCAAGGTGCGGCGGAGCGAGCCCTGCGACAAGCCACGAGTTGATCGCAAAGTACGAGACACCCGAGAGCCCCACCTTGCCATTGCTCCAGGGCTGCCGCGCGGCCCATTCGATAGCTTCGTACAGATCGCGGACCTCTCGCGGCGCGAAGTGCTGCAGATATCCCGGTGAACGCCCCGTCCCGCGCGCGTCCACGCGGACGCAGACATAGCCTTCCGGAACCCATTTCTCGGGATCGGGCACCTCCCAGTTCTGATAGCGCCCGGACGACCCGCTCAAGACTTCGGGGTGCGACTCCACGAGTCGACGCCACTGGTCGGGATACCCGACCGGGAACGGCAGCCCCTTGGCGTAGGGGCCGAGACCCAGGAGCACCGGGTACCGATCGGTTCCTTTTGGCCTGAAGACATCTGCCCGGAGGACATTGCCATCGCTCATCTCGACGGGAACGTCCCAGTCGACGATCACGACTCGCTCACCTCACTCGAGGCGGCTTTTGTCCGCGCTCGGCTGCCGCTCGGGCTGGGCAGCGCGGCTTGGGCGAGGCGGTCGATGGCCATGAGTGCGTCGGTCGAGCTCATCACCCAGCCAAATGCCCTTTGGATCAGGTCTAGCGCCGCGTCGTGGAAGGCCGGTCCGTCCATCGTGTCGACGCAGTCGGATACGACGACGCAGGCGTAGTCACGGGTCGAAGCGACGATCGTTGTCGTGAGGACGCAGCTGTTCGTGTTGACGCCCGTGAGAAACAGGAGGTTCGCACCAACCGTGTCGAGGACGAAAGCGAGATCCGTCGCCAGGAACGCGTCGTAGCGCTTCTTCGGTCGGACGATCCGGTCGGTCGCCGCGTCCAGCAGGCCGGGCATCAACGCGGTCCCGGGAGTGCCCTCGAGGTTGTGGCCGGCCTGGCGTCCGCGAGTCGAAGCCGAGCCTGCGATCGCTCGCCAGAATGGATTCGACAGGATCTCGTCGTCGTCTCGGTACTCCGTGATGACGTGAACGACGGGGACGCCATGCGCACGGACACGCTGAAGAAAAGCGCGGTTTGCGGCCACGACGGCCGCCGCCCGTTCCGCTGGGAGCGGCAGCGTAGCGACCGCGGGATCGAGGTGGCCCCGATGCAGGTCGATCGTCACGACCGCCGGTCGAGGTCGATCGAGCCCGAACGTGAAGGGATCGGCCCTCACCACCGTGTCCCGGACGTGATCAGCGAAAGTCGGCGATGTCGACGGCACGGCCCGAGCGGGAGCTTTCGATCACCGCCTCGAGTAGGGCGACGACCTCGAGACCTTCGCGTGCTCCGGTCTCGGGCTTGCGACCACCCTGGATGCAATCAGCGAACTCGGCCAGCTCGTCCGCCACGATGTCGATCGACTCGATCGCCTGCTCGGTTCGCTCGGGATCGCCGCGTCGCTGCACGTAGAGCTTCTTACCGTCCTCGGTGTTCCATACGGCGGCATCCTGGCCGTAGACCGTGGTATCGGTGATCTGCGGCGTGAAGAATGAGGTACCGATGTAACCGAGTGGCCCGCTCTCGTACTCGATGACGAACGCCG
>WNGI01001806.1_pt1 | contig 31690 bp, 19 predicted proteins | sample 5400621 | NCBI WGS metagenome assembly WNGI01 (sample SAMN13153374, study PRJNA577476) | soil metagenome | isolation source: 20 cm soil or saprolite under Garry oak tree replicate 1 | place: USA:California | collected 2016-06-15
CGCCTTTCGCTTCGTCCGGCACTCCGCAAATGGCAATGCGTCGCTCGCTTCCTTCCAAACCGAGCGCGCCGATAATCTTCTGCTCTACTACTTCGTGTGGCACCATTTCACCGCCAATCTTGGAGAAACGGGAGAGCCGGCCTTCGATGTAGAGAAACCCGTCTTCGTCCAGGCGGCCGATGTCGCCCGTCTTTAACCAGCCGTTATGCAGAACTTCTGCGGTCCGCTTTGGATCCTTCAGATAGCCTTCAAAAATATTCGGACCGCGCAGCCAGAGCATCCCGCTGTCGTAAATAGATAATTTCTCGTTAGTTTCGGGGTGGCGAATCTCCGCCGCAATTCCGGCAGCCATTTTTCCGACGGAGCCGAGGCGATAGAGCGGCTGCACTGTGACATCGGGCCGCTCCGGAATTGGATCGGGCAGGTTCACGGAGACGACCGGCGCCGTTTCGGTCAAGCCGTAGCCCTCCATCACGCGTTTGCCGAAGCGTTCGAAAAATTTCTCGGACAGATCGAGCGGCATCTTTTCCGCGCCGACGATGACCAGGCGCGCCGAACGTAGTTGTTCCGGTTCAGCCTTACGCAAATACGCCCGCAAGAAAGTTGGTGTCGCCAGTAGCACTGTGATTTTGTACTTCTCGACCAGGGCAGCGTTCTTTGCCGCTTCCAGTGGACTCGGATAGGTGACTATTGGCGTGCCCTCGATCAGCGGATACCAGAGCGTGACGGTGCATCCGAAACTGTGAAAGAAGGGAAGCGAGGCAAGGAGACTATCTTCCGGTCCGGCATCGAGCATGACGGTAAACTGCGTGACGTTGCCGATGAGATTATGATGAGAAAGAACCACGCCCTTGGGTTCACCCGAACTGCCGCTGGTAAAAAGCAAAACCGCTTCTTTGTGTCCGCCCTGGCGTGGAAGCCCGAGCCAGCTAGCTAACAAGAAGTTGGGCGTAACAATTCCCGCCAGCCACCAAAACAGAATCGGCCCCTTCAATTTCGGCAGTAGCTCGTCAAGAAATACGATATTGCGTGGCCACGGAAGATTGGGAAGCCGTCCGTGGAATTGCCTGGCGCTAATGGCAGTTTTAATTTCGGCGCGATCAATCGCGCTCGCGATGGCATCAGCGGAAGCGGTGAAATTCAATCCGACGGGAACTTTGTCGGCCAATGTCACCGCGAGATTGGCAACGACTGCGCCTTTGCTGGCCGGTAATAGAACTGCGATTCGTTTGTCCGGAGATGTTTTCCGAAGGTAACGACTAAGCGCGATTGAAACTCCGAGGAGTTTTCCGCGACTCAATTTGCTGCCGTCCATTCCATCGATGACGAGGGTGGCGAAAGGCGAGCGTTTGAGTCCGCGCACAGCACGTCGCGCAATATGCTGCCGCAATTCGGGCCGTTGCTCGAAGCAGTCGGCTCCAAGCTTTAGCAAGTCTTCGTGGACACGTGGGATCGTCGCCTCCTCCGCGGAAAGAGGAACGCCGAAGCCGACTGTGGCGCGATAGGGAAAATGTTTCGGCCATTTCCGAAAAAATTTTCCGCCGCGAAATGAAAAGATCGATCCCCAGAGTTGATCGAGAAAAACCGGCACCACCGGTGCTTTCGCGTGACGCGCGATCATTTCGAATCCCCGTTGCAAACGCGCCAGCGTGCCGGTGCGCGAGAGTTGGCCTTCCGGGAAAATGCAAACGAATTGGCCAGCTTCAATTTGTTCAGTGGCTCGGCGAATTGCTTCGCGCGGTTTACGCCGATCAACCGGGATGGCGCGTACCATTCGCAGCACCGGCTGGAGTGCCGGTTTGCGATAAAATTCCTCGTCGATGATAAAGCGAACCGCCCGCGGACAGGCTAGTTGGAGAATGATCGCATCAACCCAGGTGATGTGATTGGGAACGAGCAGGCAGCCGCCGGTCGGAAGATTTTCGCTGCCGATCGCTTTTACCCGGTAAACCAGACGGGCGATGCCGCAGGCAATAAAATAAAAAGCGCGCTCGGTGGCAGAATCTCCCGGCATTTGTTTTACGTTTACAATCGCTCCATCTCACTCTGCAATCGCGTTATGACAAACGAGCAAAAATCAGGCGCCCGCACCGCTCTGGCGCTGCTGCTCGCCATTAACCTTTTTAATTACATCGACCGTTACGTTCTGGCGTCGCTCTTGCCGACGCTCAAGCAGCAATTTCTGGCAGGCGATCCAAACCAAAATGGTAAAGCCGGCCTTTGGACAACGGCATTTTTGATCAGTTACATGTGCACCGCGCCGGTCTTCGGCTGGCTGGCTGATCGTTTTTCGCGCTGGATATTGATCGGAATCAGTGTCGCGATCTGGAGCCTGGCCAGCGGCTGGTCGGGATTGGCGACGTCCTTTGCGGTTTTGCTCTGCACAAGATTATTCGTGGGAATCGGTGAGGCCGGTTACGGGCCGGCGGCGCCGACGATCATCGCTGATCTGTATCCGGTCAAGACGAGAGGACGGGTGTTGGCCTGGTTTTATGTGGCGATTCCAGTAGGAAGTGCGCTGGGCTACGCGTTTGGCGGAAAGATCGCAGATCTTTTCGGGTGGCGTTGGGCTTTCTATCTTGTTGTGCCGCCGGGATTGTTACTGGCGGCTTGTTGCTTTTTCATGCGCGAGCCGCGGGCGCAGACCTCGGCGGCGACAGGACCACCGCGACTGAGAGATTATCGTGGTCTATTTCGCATTCGATCGTACGTCCTTAATACTGCTGCCATGACGGTAATGACATTTGCTATCGGCGGTTTCTCAGCATGGATGCCTGATTACATTTTTCTGGATCGGCGGGCCGAATTTCCGAGCAGTCAAAACTTGTTAGGAAATATTGATTTAACTTTCGGCGCGATTACCGCAGTGGCTGGGTTGCTCGCGACGCTGTTCGGCGGCTGGGCCGGCGACAAACTACGGGAACGTTTTGCCAGCTCTTACTTTCTCGTTTCCGGAATGGGAATGTTGCTTTGCGTTCCGGCGACTATCGCGGTGATTTATGTTCGTTTCCCGATGGCCTGGTTGATGATCTTCATCGCAGTGTTCTTCCTTTTCTTTAACACCGGTCCATCCAACACCGCTTTGGCCAATGTGACCCCACCGACGGTACGGGCGAGCGCATTCGCACTAAACATTTTTATCATTCACCTTTTGGGGGACGCGACCTCCCCGCCGCTAATCGGTGTGGTGCGTGATCGTTGGAACATGAACGTCGCCCTGTGGGGCGTTGCGCTATTGATGATCGTAGCCGGTGTCCTTTGGTTTTGGGGCGCAAAATATCTGCCGGCGGATACCGATGCGATCGAGGGAGCTAATAATCGCAGGCCGGCTACGAACCCCTCTTATTCCTAATCTTAATCCTAAGCCTATTCTTAGGCTTAGCTGCTTGCGCGTTACACAGGATTAGGATTGCGAATAGGATTAGGAAATCCAAGCTCGAATACCGAAGCCGGCCTGAACCTATCAGTGGTTGTTCAGATGGGCGTCGAAGGCGTGTGCTTGCGCTAACGCTTTGCCAGCTTGGTCAGTCTCTCCGAGACGCGTTAGATATTCGCTGAGCAATTGCCAACTTTCCGCGCGATACCATTCCGTTGCGAGCACGGTCCGCAATTTCGCTACCGCTTGTTCCGTCTGGCCGGTGACGGCGAGGGCAGCGAGGTAACGTCGCATGATCGACCACGATGGCGGATCTGTTCGCGAAGCCGTGCGCAAGCGCGACAGATTGATCTGGCCCTTTTCTTTTTGTTCCACCAACGCCAGCATCTCTTCCGCTTGCGCCAGACTTACCGGATTTTTCTGGGCGCGTTCGAGAAAACGTCGCGCGGTGGACAGATCATTTCGTTTCAAGGCGACGGCGGCAAGATTGAGCAAAGCGAACGGTTGCTCAGGATTTTTCGCGAGCGCCCTGTGCAACAACATGTCGGCCTGTTCGAGGTGGCCTTCCGATAATTCGAGCCCGCCGAGGTTAATCAACATTCGAGTGGAATCGCCCCCGGCGGCGATGGTGCGCCCGAAGAATGTTCGCGCGTCCTGCCAATCTTGCGCGCGGTAAAATGTTCGGAGTGCAAGAAAACCGCTCCATACGCTCGCAAGCGCGATGACCGAGAAAAAAATGGTTCGACGGCGGACAATTAGCGCGGCTTGCAGCGAAACGGCGAGAAGAATGAAGGCTAACGGGGCGTAGATCCAATGTTCAGCAATATTTGCGTTTAAGGAAAAAAGACCGCATACCGGCAAATACGAAACCCCGGCGCAGAGAAGAAGCGCCAAGATTGCCGGCTCACGTTTGTATGCGCGGCGCGTCCACCACAGCAGTACGCCGAAGACTATAAGGCCTGCCAGCGTTTGTAACTCACGCCAGGCGCCGGCTGTGAGACTGACAGGATTAAATCCCCAGGGATGATTCTCCACATCACGATCCATGTACAAATTCGCCGGCGCCACCAAAAGACCGGCGTACTCAGCCAGCGCACGGGCCGCGATAATTGGACGGACCAACGCCGGCGCCGGCGGCGAAAGCCGGGGCACATCCACTGGCAGCACCTGATTGCGCAGTGTCGCGTAGATGGTGAGAACAAAGGCGATCGCCACGCCAATCGCCACCATTCCTTTCCAGTTTTTCCTCAGAAGAATCAAAGTGATCGCCAACGCGGAAAAAATGAGCCCGCTCTCTTTGCTTAGCGCGCTGGCCAGAAGCGCAAATCCGGCGACAGCGTAGAATTTCCAAGCCGAATCCTGGCCAAGCGCCCGAACCGTAAAATATAGTGCGGCGAAACCAAAAAGTGCCGCGAGCGAATCCGCGCGTCCGGATACATAATCGACGACTCCGGAATGGAGCGGATGCAGCGCCCACGCCAGCGAGGCAATGGCCGCAGCCCCCAGGCTTTTTTGTTCATCAACGTGATAGAGCTTGAAGAATCCGAGGGCGAAAATAAACAACGCGATGGCGGTGGCAGCATGGAGCAAAATATTGGTCAAGTGATAAGGCGCGGGATGAAAGCCGAACGCCCAATACTCCAGCGTGTAGGTCAGCCGCTGAACCGGGCGATAAAAATTGGAAGGAGTCGCGTCAACAAACAGAAAATGTTGAAAGCCTTCTGGAATCAGCCGCCAACTGCGAATGAGTGGATCGCGCAGAACCAGCGCGGTATCATCCCAAACAAACGTCGCTCGTAACGCCGGAGCATGCGCGGCGAAAATCAGGACTACGAGCGCGCCGCAGATGATCATTCGTTGTTTCATTGAGGAAACGCGTTGCAGTTTTGGCCTGATCAGGGTCTAGGTTAAGCGTGAATTACGGACGATTCCTCATCTCGCTGATGGTGTTGTTTGTTGCGAGCAGCGCTCATGCCGCCGCGCTCCCGGACGATTGCGCACAACTCATCGTCGCTCTCGCGCCGGACTGGAATTCCGTGCATGGCCGTTTGTATCTGCTGGAAAAGGCGGGAGGCAAGTGGCGAGCGCAGGCAGGGCCGGTGACGGTGTTGTTTGGAAAAAACGGTCTGGCCTGGGGAAGTGGGATCGCCGGTCAGGACGAGTCGGGTTTGCGAAAACACGAGCGCGATGGTCGGGCGCCGGCCGGCATTTTTCGCATCGGTGAGGTGTTTACCTACGACGCCGCGTTACCGCCGGGAGCGAATTATCCATTTCACCAGGTGACCGAAGCCGATGTCTGGAGCGATGATCCGCGTTCGCCCAATTATAACCGGCATGTGGTGATCGATCCGCGTAATCCGCCCGACAATTACAGCCACGAAAAAATGCGCGGCGGCGATTTCGCCTATCGCTGGCTGGTCGAGATTAGACATAATTCCGACCCGCCGGTGCCCGGTGATGGCAGTGCTATCTTCTTTCATATTCGTCGAGGAGTAAATCGGCCGACGACTGGGTGCACGACAATGGCGGAACCGGACTTGGTTCGGCTAGTCGCGTGGTTGCGGGACCCCCAGCGTCCTTGCTACGCGTTGCTCACGAATGCGGATTATTCGGCAAGGTGGAAAAGCTGGAACTTACCTCCGCCGGAATTGGTTGGGCTGAAATGATTTTCAAGCAGTAGTGCGTTGTCAGGCTGTAGCTGCCGCTGAGGCCGGCGCCGAGCCTCTAATTTCTGCCGCTGAGACAGCGGCAGCTACAACGAACCGGCTGCTAAGATGAAATGCCGTTGAATAACCGCCAGCATTCGAGAAATCCTGGTGCAAAATCCTCAGGCTTATTTGCCACCCATCTCTCCACGATTTCGGTCGGAAAAAACTCGACTGCGCTGATTTCTTCGCATGGAAAGGCAAATGGCCCGTCGCATTCTCCGCGATAAACCATGATGAACTCCTGACCGGTTTTTTCCGACGCCGGCAGCTTACCAATGCGATCGAGCCTCGCGCTTACTGCAAGTTCTTCCATGAGTTCGCGTCCGGCGGCCTCCTCATAGTCTTCGTTAGCTTCCACGTGACCCGCCGCGCTTGAATCCCAGAGCAGGGGATGCCGGTCTTTCCAGGCCGAACGCTTTTGTAAAAGTATCTCCCCGGCATGATTGAAAATGAGGATGTGAACGGCGCGATGACGAAAGTTATTCTCATGGACTTCCAAGCGACTGGCGGTGCTAATTTGCCGATCGTTTTCGTCCACTACCGGAAAGCGCTCAGCTGACGCCCGCGACGCAATTTTTTCATCGCGTGGAGCGATGAGGTTGGCCAGCGCGATCCATTGCTGAAGTGAAAGCTCTTCGGCGCGCGCCGGCAGGGGAGTCGCAATTTTTTTTGAAGTGCTTTCCCAATCGGCAATTTTACCGGCGAGTAGTTTCCGCAATTGCTTTCGCCGCTGCGAGAATCCGCGCTTCACAATCTCGCGAAACATTTGGTGATCGAAAATTCCGATCCGTTTTTCGTCGCGCGAGGTAAAGCGAACAATTGCCGAAGCGACTTCGGGCTGCGGGATAAAAACTGTGCGCGGAATCTTTCGCAAATACTCAACGTGATGATGAAGTTGCAGCTGCAACGTGAGCGCTCCGTAATCGGCGCTTCCTGGTTTCGCCGAGAGGCGTCGGGCCATCTCATCTTGTAACATGAACAATGCCAATGAGATATAACTTGTAAAATTCACGAAGCGTAAAAGGAGTTGGCTCGCAATGTAATAGGGAAGGTTTCCGATCAGTTTCACGTTGCGCTCCGCGAAAAGAATTCGCGCGTCGAAATCAAGCGCGTCGCAATGGCGAAGTTCGAATCGCGAGCCCCGAAATTTTTCGCGCAAAAAATTGGCCAGCCGCGCGTCTTTCTCCAACGCCAGCAGCCGCGGGCCGCGCTTCAGGATCTCGCTGGTGAGCGCGCCGAGCCCGGGCCCAATTTCCAAAACAAAATCGCCCGGACCAATCTGAGCCTGCTCGACAATCCAACGCGCCAGATTTTGATCGTGCAGGAAATTCTGTCCCAGTCTTTTTGCCGGACGCACGCCGGCGCTGTCGAGGGCTGCACGAACTTCCGAAAGATTCATCCGCTGATCAGCCGGAAAGGCAGGGAAACGCGCCCGCGGTTCACAAAAAGCTGTGAACAAAATGTGGAAAGGATTGTCGGTTTGTACACAAGTTATTCACCGCCTCGGAAACTGCTCCCCGATCTCATAAAGAGACGGAGGGGGCGAACTCCTGCGAGCCCGCGGTTGTCGTAAGCGTCGCAGAAGCTCCGCCCTCCATTGCCTGAAGCAAGCGCCGCATATTTATGAAGCTGCTCGGGCCCACCGAAACGTCATTTGAGCTGCAACATCGCTGACTTCCGGCGTTTTCGTCCTCTCAAATAGGTGCGACGCGCTTCGCCAAGCGTCACTCCCTCCAGGAAATAAGCGGATGCTGCGTGTCCGATAGCGTAGGTGCCCGCGCCTGCCACCATTCCACAGACGACATTTCCCCAGCCCGGAAAGAATTTCAGGAGTGCGCGAGCGCCCTCGCGCAAAAGCATTCCGGCCCCGACGTTGGCTCCGAGCGCGCCGACAAATTCTGTAGCTGCACGCAGGCTTCGCTCGCGTCCGCTCAGGTACATGATCCCGGAGACCATCACCAATTGCAGGGTGGTGAGGATGGGGAGGTCCGCGAGCGGAATCGGCTGCGCGCCGACTGCGGTGCAGATCGCGCTGGTCGATTTGATAAGAATGTTTGCGATCTCGCGTTGGGCTTCGTGGTCGCCCGAAATGCGGACAATTTCGACCCGGCACTCGTTCGGTAACTTTTTTGAAAGCACGGAAACGAATTGATGTGATGCTGCCCGGTCGGCCAAGCCGTGTCCTGGTTCGCCGGAAAACTCGAACCCGCCCCAGACGCGACCGTGTAACTGCGGCTGGATTTTCTCCGACCAGTCCATCCTGACCGGTCCCCCATTGTGCCCCGCGCTTGGCACCTGCTCGAGATGGACCGCCATAATGCCGGCGTTTTTGCGCACCGCATCATTCCAATGCACGCACTCGCTGCCATTTTCCGCGCTTCGTTTTACCTTGCTGCGGCCTTCGGAAGCGTCGCTCAAAATGATGATCGCGTCCGCTGATGCGCGCTCGAGTTCTCGGCGAACAGTTGTTTCCGCTTTGTCATCGGCGCCACGGGCGTCCAGTACGGAAATGGTGCCTCGATCTTTGATCTCAATATCTTGCCAACGAAAAATCTCGAACACCACCTGGCTGGAATCTTCAACCGCGACGCCGTTAAAAAGAAGATTCACAACTTGCGGCATGGGCCAGCGGCCTGCTCCGGCGAGGAGGAGACGCGGCGGGCGTTGCTGCAAAAAAAGTTCCTTCAACGGCGTTAACTCGTGCAACACCGGTTTTTGGATCGCCGCCGGTAATTTTCCGAGCAACCCCTCGAGACGCTCGACGATGTGAAGCAATGCGGACCGGTTCACCTTCGGCAATGACCGGCGATTTAGTCGCGAATGCAAGATGGCAAAAACGTTTTGTCGGCGGTCGCGCTGCGATTATAGAACGCTATGCAAATGAATTTCGAGGCTCTCTCGCGCGCGGCCACGGAAGCGCGCGGCCTGGCAATGGATGCGGTGCAGGCGTCGCAATCAGGCCATCTTGGCCTCCCGCTCGGATGCGCCGAGATCGGGGCGGTGCTCTACGGTTATTTGCTCAGACACAATCCGGATCAACCGCACTGGATCAATCGCGACTATTTCATTCTGTCCGCCGGTCACGGCAGTATGTTTCTGTATGCCTGGCTGCATCTGAGCGGTTACGACGTTTCGATCGAGGACATCAAAAATTTTCGCCAGCTGCATTCAAAAACGCCGGGACATCCGGAATTTTTTGAAACGCCAGGAGTCGAGTGCACGACTGGCCCGCTGGGGCAGGGCGTTGGCAACGCGGTTGGTGTGGCAATGGCTGCGAAAATGGCGCAGGCACATTTCAACACCAGCGAACATCGCATTTTCGACCAGCATATTTTTTGTTTGGCCGGCGACGGTTGTCTCCAGGAAGGCGTGTCGGCGGAAGCGAGCGCGTTCGCGGCCCATTTCGGGCTCGATAATCTGATTCTGATTTACGATTCAAATGCCATCACGCTCGATGCCATGGCAAAGCAAACTCAGAGCGAAAACACGCGCAAACGTTTTGAGGCCTACGGATTTGATACGCAGGAAATCCAGGGCGACGACATGCAGGAATTCCTCGATGCCTGTAACATCGCGAAAGAGCGCAAAAACGGGAAACCGCAGTTCATCATCATTCACACCGTTGCAGGGAAAGGGATTCCGGAGATTGAGGGAACGGCGAAAGCGCATGGCGAAGCGGGCGCAAAATTTGTCGATGCCGCGCGAAAAAGACTTGGTCTCCCGGAGGAGCGTTACTTCGTTTCAAAAGAGACGCACGAATATTTTGCCGAACACAAAAAGAAACTGCTGGCCGATTTTGCGCAGTGGGAAAAGATCTGGAAGGGATGGCGCGAAAAAAATCCGGAGAAAGCGCGCGCCCTGGACGACGCCATCGATAAGAAAGTTCCGCAGGATCTGCTCGAGAAAATTCCGGCATTTCCCTCGGATGCAAAACTGGCGACACGCAAGGCCGGCGGCGAAGTGCTTCAGCCGATCGCGAAAGCGATGCCCAATTTAATCAGTGGCAGTGCCGATCTCTACGGCTCAACCATGAATTACATCAAGGAGAGCGGCGATTTCACTCGTGACAATCCGGGCGGCCGCAATATCCGCTTCGGTATTCGCGAGCACGGAATGTGCGCAATCCTGAATGGCGTTTCCTATCACGGAATTTTCCGGGCCTCGGGCGCGACCTTTCTTGTTTTTTCAGATTATGCCCGGCCCTCGATTCGGCTCGCGGCGCTGGCGCGATTGCCGAACATTTACATTTTCACGCACGACTCGATTGGCGTAGGGGAAGACGGTCCGACCCATCAACCAGTCGAAACGGTGAGCGCGCTGCGTTTAATCAGACATCTCGACGTAATCCGGCCGGCTGATCCCGAGGAAACCGCGGGCGCATTTGTGGCCGCCTGTGAGCGAATTGATGGCCCGACCTTGCTGTCGCTGACCCGGCAAAACGTGCCGATGCTCAACGAGATCGATGTGAAATTACGACGCGAAGGGGTGCGACGCGGTGGTTACATCGCGAAAAAGGAAAGCACACCGCTGGACCTGATCATTTTGTCGTGTGGAAGCGAATTGCAGCACGCCCTCGCTGCCGCGAAAGAACTGGGCGCGGGTACACGCGTCGTTTCGATGCCATGCATGGAACGGTTCAATCGCGAAGCTGAAGAATATCGCGAAGAAGTTTTACCGAAGAACTGTCGCAAACGTGTGGCGATCGAGGCAGGTGTGCCGGAAATATGGTATCAATACGTCGGTCTCGACGGAAAAGTAATCGGACTGCATCGTTTTGGCCTGAGCGCGCCGGGCGCGGAAGTGATGAAGGAATTTGGAATCGACGCGCAGCATGTCATTGATGCCGCGCGATCGTTATCGTGATTCGTTCAATGGTTAAATAGTTACATTGTTAAACAGCTGATGATTTCCTTTATTTTGGCGCGCATTCTTTTGTTCTGGGGAGGACAGGCTGCCAGCCTGTAGGTCTCGGCAGCTTGCTGAGACCAGAATCAGTGATCACCACGATAACATCCGCTAGAATATTGCCGGCAATTGCAGGCTGCAGCCTGCGCTCCCCGGAATCAAAAAACCGAACGCTCTCTGAATTCGGTCACGTTGTGGCGCGCCAAGGATAGGGTCGATTCCCTGCGATTATTGTCGTTAAGATAAGACGGTACGTTCCCGAACCTGCCGCTACCGTGTTACGCTTGCGCTTCCCTCAAGCCGATAGGCCCGACAGGCCTCGGCGTCATATGACCACGCCTTCAAGAGACACTGTTGTCCTTCAGGAAGACGATCCAGTGGAAGAAGCCGCCTCCATCTGGACGACAGTGCAGAAGAGTCCCACGCCAGCCTTAATCTGCCTTCGCGAGGGCTCTCAATCGAAGCAATAGCGCAGATCACCGGTTCTCCCTCGGCGTTATCGTAAGTGATGAGGACCGCGTCAGCGGGACCTCGTTTGTAGGGCAAAAAGGCTTGCCCGCCGAGTTGAATCTGTCCCGATTTCTCCTCACTAAGTTGAAATTCACCGAAACGCAGGGAGCCACTCGATCCTGGGTCTGCCACGTTGCGGACAAGATTCGATTGGAGCAGCGGAGGACGCAGATAGCCGATACGATTCAGGGCGTTGGCCGCTGTTTTCACTCTGCCATCATAGGGAAATACGTGCCTGGCCAGTTCTTCTCTTTCGGGCACGAAATTGATAAAGGAAACAAGCGCCTTGCCGTAAAGGCGTGCTTGCCGAATCACTGGCCAGACCGGCAGGTCCGCGAGAAAGCCTGCACAAGTCATGAGTATAAACGGGATAAGCAGGAGAAAGGACACGGCTTTGGTCATTAGTTGGCCTCGCACGGAGAATGAACGAGTCCAGTGCGAACGAACCACCGGCGCGAGAGCGAGCAGAGCGATTGGCAACATCACTGCAAATGTCACGTAGCGAGAAGCTCTTGCCTGGCTAGGTCCAAATCCCAATCGTCCGATCATGGTCGAAACCGCGGCGCTCACTGCTACCATTGACAACATCAACCAGGGCAAAGCCTCGCCAAGCAAGTTGCGATCATGGCGGTTGCTCCAAAGATAAACTGCGCAAATCAGGAGTAGCAGGACCAGCAATCCGCCCATCCCCAAACCGAGAGACAGCGGGGGCACGTTCGTCCCGAAGGTGAAAGGACTTCCCAGAAAGATCAGGACATATACGCCGGCCGGACCTGGATGGCTAAGAGGCTGCCACAAGGACGGATGGTGTGCCGGCTTTTCGTAACCGTAAAAATACGCGCATACTTCGAACAAAAACGCGCAGATCCAGATGGCCCACCATTTTTTGGACGATGTTGATCGCATTTGTGCCAGCATTAGGAGAGGTGTGGCGAGCAACCAACTCGTCAAGCCGCTCGCGATCGAAAACGTGCAGACGGTGCACAGTATGATTGTGAAGACGAAATTGAAGGGAGGTCGCACGTAAGTTGCAACCCAGATGCAGGCTGTGACACAGGCAACGGGAAGAAGAAATCCAATTTGGAATCCCCAAAGAAAGTTTTCGCGACTAAGGGGACTAAAGAGAAGTACGCTGGAGGAAAATAAGATCCAGAAGCTGGAGTCCTTCCAGCCACTGCGTCTTATCGATTGCCAAATATTGAAAAGGCAGACCAGAGCGAGGAACCAAATCACGAAAAGCTCAGCCCGGACGTTCCAATGCGTCAGCCGTCCAAGTCCGAAAAAAATCAGTCGAGGAAAAAAAATTCGATGTTCATTGTGCTGCGCGAAAAAGTCGGCAAATCCCAGACTACCGTCCGCCATTTTCTCAAAAAGCGGGGCGGTTCCGTCCCAGTGATCCCAAAATGGGACGTCGACGCCATCTCTGAATATGAGCAAGCCAATTAACAGCGGAGGCGCGGCTATCAGCAGGAGTCTGGCTAGGCTGCGCGATCGTTTTAACGTCATCCTGAGCGAAACCGCCAGTCCGGCGCGGAGCGAGGGATCCCGATATGTTAGCTTAAAGGTTCCGCAACGGGATTCCTCGACTGACGCTCGGAATGACAATGGAGGCTTCGTGCATCTAAAATGCTTCTTCCGGTTCTCGCACGTTGCGCGCGCGATCTTCGAAACGGGTGAACTCCTTCAAAAAGGTCAGGGGGATTTCGCCAACCGGTCCGTTGCGTTGCTTGGCAATGATCAGTTCCGCTTCGCCCTCCTTCTCCGCGCGCGCCTCCTCGTCTTCCTCATAAATCTCAGGCCGCACGAGTAAACCTACCAAATCGGCGTCCTGCTCAATCGATCCGGACTCGCGCAGATCGCTCAGCCGCGGTTTCCCTCCGGAACGGGCTTCGGGCTGCCGATTTAATTGCGCGACGACGATCACGGGAATGTTCAGTTCCTTTGCCAGCGCTTTTAAACCAGCGGAAATTTCGGAAATCTCGAGCTGGCGGTTTTCCTTGGCCCGACGCGTAGCCGATCGCAGGAGCTGCAAATAATCAATCAGGACCAATTCGATGTCCTGCTGCGCTTTCAGACGACGCGCCTTGGCCCGCAGTTCCAAAATTTCCAGCGATGGACTGTCATCGATAAAAATTTTTGCTTCCGCCAGTTTCGATGCGGCCGCGGTCAGACTGGGAAAATCGCGTTCACCGAGAAAACCATCGCGCACCCGCTGCAAATTAACGCGCGCGCGGGAGCAGAGCATGCGTTGGACAAGCTGCTGGCTGCTCATTTCCAGACTGAAGACTGCGACCGGTTTTTTTTGATTTACCGCGACATGTTCGGCCACGTTCATGGCGAGAGCGGTCTTGCCCATGCTGGGCCGGCCGGCAATGACAATCATTTCAGCGGGGTGTAATCCGCTGGTGAGTCGATCCAATTCGATGAAGCCAGTGGATAATCCCGTGATTCCACCCTTCCGTTCCCACAGTTTCTCGATGGATTCGAGCGCACCCATCACCTGTTCTTTCATGGTCAGGAGCTGGCCCTTGAAACGATCGTCGCCGACCTTGAAAATCTGGTGTTCTACTTCATCGAGGAGCGGCCCCACTTCCCCCTGTTCCTCGTAAGCGCGGCGTACCCCTTCGGTGCAAGTGATGATGATCTGGCGGAGGACGTATTTGTCGCGAACGATCTCGAGGTAGTAATCAATATTCGCTGCCGTCGGAACAAAGGTGAACAGACTGGTCACGAACGAAGCGCCGCCGATTGTTTCGAGCACATTTTGATCACGCAATGTTTGGGTGAAGGTAATGAGATCAATCGCCTGGCCCGCGCTCCATTGTTCGACCAGAACGCGAAAGACCGTTTGATGTGCCGGAACGTAAAAGTATTCCTCTTTGATTTTTTCGACGCATTCCGGGATGACGTCCTGCGGCGCGATCAACATCGAGCCGAGCACGCCCTGCTCGGCTTCGACGCTATGAGGTGGGGCGCGGTGAATATCCTGTGCCGAACCTGTGGGCGAGTTCTGAAAAACTCTTCCGCCACTCTGCTGCGCCAAGCCTCGGTCAGCGCCATTTCCCGCTGTCTTACGAGGCTTCTCAGGTTGGTTGCCCTGAGAGCTCGGCATTTATTTCGTCTCGCTTCGTCTTCGGAATAATCCTCGCTTCGGAGCAGCCTCGGCCGATTCCGCCGGTCTCGCGGGCTCCTCATGCGCTGATTTTACTTCAAATTTGAAATTCACGGTCACGTCGTGGTGCAACTTGATCGCCACTTCATGTTCGCCGGTGGTCTTAATCGGATGTTCGAGGTGAATCTTATGACGATCAATTTCGTCGCCGATCTCATTCTTCAATCGCGTCACGATATCCTGCGCGGTGATCGAACCGAACGCTTTGCCGGTCTCGCCGGTTTCGAGTTTAAACGTTACGCGCAATTTATTGATGCGGCGGGCCAGTTCCTCCGCTTCATTCAACTCTCGGGTTTCGCGTTCGGCCCGTTTCTTCTTCAAATTTTCCAGCTGACGCAGGCTCGCTCGCGTTACCTCGTGCGCTTTGCCGCGTGGCAAAAGATAATTTCGAGCATAACCGCGACGCACTTTCACAATGTCCGCCTCGGCCCCGAGCCCGGGGACATTGTCAGTCAGAATGATTTCAGTGGAAGGCATCGGATGGATTTCGTGAAAATTTTTTCGGGGACGAGGAGCAGGATTATAGAATCGGCAGAGTCGGTGTCAATTGATTCAGACATTTTCTTGTGGATGCCGGGATCTGACCAGCGATCAGCGTTCAACTTGAAGCTTCGCGTGCGTCATCTCGAACCGCGCAGACGGTGAGGACCTCGCGAGCGGTTAATGATTTCGCAAACTGTTTTGTGTGATGCATTGTCGTGTGTGGGGTCCCTCGCTCGCGCTCGGGATGACGGACTTGGAACGCGAAGAAATTACTTCTTTTAACTGGGCGAAGCGTAATCAACCCAGAAGCTTTTCGGCAGGCTGCCGAAAAGGACAGGCTGGCAGCCTGCGCTCCCCGGAGAGTCGAGCTTGCGGCGAAGCGATCAGATCATGCCCAGCTTCATCCGGCCCGCTTCGCTAATCATGTTCTGATTCCACGGCGGATCCCAGACGAGCTGCACGTCGGCTTGATCGACGCCGTCGATTGTCAAAATCTTGCTCTGGGCGTCGTGGGCGATGGCCGGGCCCATTCCGCAGCCTGGTGCGGTCAAAGTCATCTTCACATCCACCCGCGTGCCGCCGTCCTCTTTTTTCGTTAGCTTGCAATCGTAAACCAATCCCAGATCGACAATGTTCACCGGAATTTCCGGGTCATAACATTGGCGCAACTGGTTCCAAACATCTTCCTCGGAAACCTCGCCATCTTTCGTTCCATTCGTGAATGCAGTTGGCTGCGATTCGGTCTTTTCCAGTCCGAGGGCGTCACCATCTTTTTCCGCGACGCGGGACAAACCGAAGTTCGTCGCGATGGTGTAACTCCCGCCCAGTGATTGTGTGATCACGCCGGGCGTTCCCGCCGGAATCGTGATCTTCGTCCCCGCCGGGATTTGGATCGCTTCAATGTCGCGACTGGTACTGAATTCGGTGTTTTCGTGCATATTAGTCTTCGCTATTACCTTAATTGTCGTCGGCTTGGCTGTCGGTGCAAATTGTTCGCAGCGCGTCGCGAATAATCTGGGGAGCGCAGGCTGCCAGCCTGCAGTCGTCGGCAGCTTGCCGACGACAATAGCGCAGAAGCTTTTCGACAGGCTGCCGAAAAGTGCAGGCAAGCTGCCTGCGCTCCCCAGAGTCAGAGCGCGCTGGGATCTTCCAGTAGCTGGATCACACGCTTCAATAACCGGCCCGCGCCGCCGCCATCCAGGCTGCGATGATCGAAGCTCAAGGTGATTTGGGCTTCGGTCACGGGAACGAATTCTGATTTCGATTCATCCCAGCGCGGCGTCTTTTTTCCAACACCCAAACCGAGGATCATGGTTTGATCGGGCAGGGGAATCGGGGTGCCCCATTCCACTCCGAAGGTGCCGAAATTCGAGACTGCTGCGATTCCGCCGCTCTGCATTTCCGGGGAAATACGACGAGCGCGCCCGAGCGAAACTAACTCTTCATACTTCGTCGTCAGATCAGCGAGCGACGTTTTATCGGCGTTGCGGATGATCGGCACAATGATTCCATCCTGCGCTTCAATCGCAAGCCCGATATCGATGCTGTTGGATTGCAAAACGCGCGCCCCGACCAGTTTTGCAGCCGCAGCCGGATTTTCTGCAAGGGCAACGGCGAGCGCACGCAAAGCATAAAGCGCTGGACCAGGCTTCGGATCGCGCTGTTGACGATCCGTTAGAACCAGATCGAGATTCAGCGACGACCCAATGGTCGCCAGCGGCCGGGACCAGCTTCGACGCATCGCATCCGCGACTCCGGCCCTGATGGCTGAGGCGTCGCTCGTTGTCTGCGATTCCATCTGCCGCAAGTAATTTTCCAGATCTTTGATCGTGACGCGACTGCCGCTGCCTGTTCCTGCAATACCAGCGAGATCGGCATTGGTTAATTGCAACTCCGCCATTCGCGCACGGACGCGCGGCGACAAAAATCCTGCCCCTTTCGTAGCAGCGGGAACCGGCAATCCGTCAGTCGGGACTTTTGCTCTGGCGCCGTTGCTCTTGGTCTTTTCGGCCTTTGCAGTTTCTTCGTTCCGTCCGGGAATTTCCTCGGTCATTTCGCGCTGCACCTCGGGCGGCGGCGATTGTTTGGCAAAGCGGGCGGCGTCTTTTTCGCTCGCTTCGATGTACGCAAGGACCGCGCCGATCGGATACGTTTCCTTTACCTGGGCGTCGATCTTGGCGATCTCGCCCGCGCACGGTGTCGTCACGCCCATGACCGCCTTGTTGGTCTCGACCTCGATAATTTCCTGATCAGCCGCGACTTTTTCGCCCGGCTTCACGTTGATCGAGACAATCGTCGCCTCGGCGATTGATTCGCCGAGTTGTGGCATAATGATTGGAACTTGGGGCATGGTAAGTCAGGAAAAATTCTCCACACTGTCATCCCGAGTGAATGCGAGGGACCTCGCACAAGGTCTCGACCGATCGAGAGGTCCTTCGCTTTGCTCAGAATGACGACGTGGAAGCTGTACTTCTGGTTTCATTCGCGTAGCAGTTGCCGCGCTTTCGCGACAATTGATTTGCTGCTCGGTCGGTGTGTCGACCAAAGATTTGGATGGTAGGGAATGGGAGTGTCCTTGGCGTTAATCCGCGCGGGCGCGGCGTCGAGCAAATGGAACCCTTCGGTCGAGACGCGCGCAATGACTTCCGCGGTCACACCGCCCCAGGGGAAAGATTCGCCAACTGCCAGGAGCCGGCCTGTTCTGGCGACGGACGCCAGCACGGTTGCGGTATCCAATGGTTTCACGGTGCGCAGATCGACCACTTCGATTTCGAATCCTTCCTTCGCAATTTCTTCGGCCGCGCTTAAAGATTCGTGCAACATCGCGCTGTAGCTAACGATTGTTAGATCGCGGCCGGTCCGCGCGATCCGAGCTTTGCCAACTGGCAATCCGTCGTTCGGCAAACTGTCGGCCTTGAGATGGTAGTAAAGGTATTTGTGCTCGCAGTAAACCACCGGATCATCAATCGCGACCGCGTCGATCAGCATGGTATAGGCGTCTTCCACCGTCGCCGGCGTCATCACGATCAATCCCGTTATTGAGAATTTGATTCAGGGCAATGCTGGAAAAATCAGCGAACTGCATTTCCACAATTGGGCGCATGCCTTCAAGCGCGGCGCCGATGGCCGTGCCTACCATGGCATCTTCGCTAATCGGAGTATTTAAGACGCGCCCGGGAAACTCCTTCGCCAGTCCTTTGGTGGCCTTGAACGCGCCACCGAAGCTTCCGCCCACGTCCTGCCCGTAAATGAAAACGCGTCTGTCATCGCGCAAAAGCTTCGCCTGCGCTTCACGGATGGCTTCGAGATAAGTGATGCTCATGAAGGAAATGACCCGCCTTCGCCGAGTTTCGTCATTAAACCTCTTCCGTGCGATCAACCAGATCGCGTCGCGAGATCGCGCACCAATCTTCTTCTTCGCCGGTGGGCACCGTTTCTTTTTGCGCGGCGCTGAAAGCATTTTCGACATCCTCTGCCGCTTCCTCCCGCCAGCGCTGCAGCGTCGCAGCGTCGGTCAGCTCGTGTTCCTTGATAAATGCTTCCGCGCGTTGCAAACAATCAATCGCGAATGGTTCCTTGCGAATATCGTCGGTGACGTAACTGAAATCGTCGTGTTCCCCATGACCGGCTAGGCGCAAAATGGATGCGACGACTAGCTGCGGTGGGCGACCGGCGCGAGCGCGTTTCACCGCGGTGCCGATCACGTCGAGGCACTGTGCCAGATCAGTCCCATCCAGTTCATAACCCTCGAAGGCGTAACCGCGGGCGCGATCGACCAGGTTGGCGCAGGCAAACTCGCGATCGTTCGGGGTGGAGTAGGCGTAATGATTATTGGTTGCAACCACGACCAGCGGCACGTGTTCAACCGCGGCGATGTTCATTCCTTCATGGCTGGCGCCGGTTTGCATTCCGCCTTCCCCAATTGTGGTTAGCCCGATAAAATTTTTCTCGCCCCGGCCACGCTTCGCCATGAGCGAGCCGACCACCACGGAAACCATCGCGCCCAGATGACTGATCATTGCCAGCTGGCCGTCGCGCGGGCTACCGCGGTGAATGTTGCCGTCGCGTCCTCGCATTGGTCCGGTTCGCGAACCAAGATAGGTGCGTGCGACATCGACCAGCGGTTCGCCAAAGGCCGAGCGACCGGCCTGGTCGCGAATGAGGGGCGCGAAGATGTCCCCTTTCTGCAGAAAAATTCCGCAAGCGACGCTGACCGCCTCCTGGCCTTTGCCGATGTAGACGCCGCCGGTGATCCGACCGCCGCGATACATGCTGGCGAGTTTTTCTTCGAACGTTCGGGTCAGCAGCATCCAGCGAAACGCCTCGAGGTATTTTTCGTGGACCGGCGCTTTCGATTGGGGTTTCTTCTTTGGGCGCGCCGTTTGCAGCATCGGACGATTGTAGCCAACATCAGGGCGGCTGCGCAAAAAATTTTCGTCTGTTCCGGTCATCCCAAGCGAAAGCCCAGGGATTCACTTGAAGTTACCTTTAAGGTTGCGCACCGGGATCCCTCGACATTCGCTCGGGATGACCAGCAACGCGCGCGCTACCCAGAGTTAGCGTGCCGCGAGCGAGCTAACGCGGGGTGGTTCCTCCGCCATCGCCAAATGTCGCTGCGTCGCTTCTTCAACCGGTGCGCTCGCGCCGTTTGCCTCCGCCTTTCGGGGCGGGGTCATCTTCATTCCGACCAGCTTACTTACCCCGCGCTCCTCCATCGTCACGCCGTAAAGAATATCGGCTTTGGCAATGGTGCGCTTGTTATGGGTGATGATGATGAACTGGCTTTGCGAGACGAACCGCTCCAGCACCTTGATAAATCGATTGATGTTGGATTCATCGAGCGGTGCATCCATTTCATCGAGGACACAAAACGGACTCGGGCGCACCATGTAGATCGCGAACAAGAGTGCGACTGCTGTCATGGTCCGTTCGCCTCCGCTCAAAAGCGAGATGCTTTGCAATTGTTTGCCCGGCGGTTTGGCGATGATTTCGATTCCGCAATTCAGCGCATCGGTTTCATCCATTAACTGCAAATCGGCGCGGCCACCGCCGAAAAGCTCGGCAAACATTTCCCGGAAATTCACTCGCACCTGCGCAAATGTTTCGGCGAAAAGTTCCCGCGTGGTGGAATTAATGCGGGCAATGACATCAAGCAGTTGGCGACGCGAATTCGTTAGATCGGTGTTCTGCGTTTCCAGAAAACGATAACGCTCTTCCAGCTCATCATATTCCTGGACCGCCTCAAGATTGACCGGGCCCATGTTTTCGAGCTGGCGCGTGAGGTCGGCGATGAGTTTTTGCTGATCTTCTTCTGTAGTCGCGGCCGCAGGCCGCGGCTCTTTTTCATCGCGTAATGCATCGCCGCGGCCAGCGACCGCGGCTACAGGTTCCGTTTTTTCTTTCGCGCGCTTTAGCTGCGCCTGCAGAACTTTTTCGTGTGCCGGCGCGTCGGACTCGAACTGACGCAAATCAACCCGATAACGTTCCATTACGTGCTCGCTCAGATGCTCGATCTGAAGTTGCAATTGCGTCTGCCGTACGGAATGGGTCCCGCGTTTCTCCTGCAATTCGCTTAAACGATCACGCACCACTCGTAGCTTGGTTTCATCGGAGTTAATCGTCTCCAATTGGCTGGCGCGTTCGGCCACCAATTTCCAAATCTCCGATTCGCGCCGGGTGCAGTCCTGTTTTTGCTGTTCGATCGCATTCCTCGCTGCGTCGTCTTCCGCCGCCTGCGTAACCAATCGCGCTTCGTAATTTTCAATGTCGGCCCGCCGGGTTGCCATCAGCTCCGAAAGCTCAGTCTGGCGCGCCAGCATTGGTGCGCGCTGCGCTAGCAAATTCTGATGTTTTTGCTCGTGCGTTGCAGTCGCGATGCGCAGCTCCGCCAACCGCACATTCGCCTCTTCTTCCTCGCGCAATGCCTCGTCCCGTTGCGTTTGAAGGAGGGAGGCCTCCTTTCGATCGCGAGCGGTCTTTTCTTCAAGTTGCGCGCTTTGCTCCTCGAGCTCCTGAATCTGCGCGTCTGCCGCTGCGATCTGTCGTTCAAGAGTTGAGCGTTCGAATTCGAGCGACTCCAATTCGCGCTCCGCCGAATGCTGTTCGCGCTCCAGTTCGGAAATCTTCGAGATTGACGCAGTTTGCGCGGCCTGCGCCTCCTGATGCAAGGCGACTGCTTTTTCCAGTGCCCTCGTGCCCGCCGCGATCTGTGATTCCAGCGCAACACGCCGCTGCTCAACTATGGCCTGTTCACTTTTCACATCGATTAGCTCCCTTGCGATCGCATCGATCCGTGCCTTGCGCTCAAGCAACGAATCTGTCCGCACCTTTCCACTCCCGCCGAAGAGAATTCCTTCGTGTGAGATGTACTCGCCGGGCAAAGTGGCGCCTGCGATCCCTGAATTTTTCGCGATCGCATTCAACGCTTCCTCCAGATTTTCAAACAAGGCGACGTCATGGAGCAGGCCCTTCACCAACGGCTCAAGCGGAGCGGGGGTCCGCACTTTATCAGCAGCCCAGGCGATCGCATTTTGCGGCAAATCTTTAGAAGCCGGACGATCGCGATGGTCGATTCGTTCGAGAACAAGTGCGGCCTGGCCGAACTGTTGTTGATTCAAATAAGAAACGATTTCCGCTGCGCGCGCGTTGTCGCGCAAAACCAACGCATGCAGATTTCGGCCCAATGCAGCTTCGATCGCAGGGACGAATTCATGCGAAACGTCGAGCTGGGCCGCCAGCGCGCCAGCAAACTCAAACTCTTTACTCTTCAACAACGCTTGCGAACCTTGCGCCAGTCCTTCGCCTTCCTCGTTGAGCTGACGCAAAACGTCGTGACGAGATTCCTTTTCGGCAATCGTCCGGTCGATTGCGGCTAATTTCTTCTCGGCTTCGGCCAGCGCGCTCCGGTTCTGGCTCAGCGTTTCGTCCTGTGAACGGACACGTGTGAAAAGTTGCTCAACCGTTTGCCGCTCCGAGTCTGTTGCGGCGCGCGCCTCCGTCACTTTGGCTTGCAATGTTTGGTGGCCTGCGCCAGCCGCCGCGATCCTTGCACGGCGCGTCTCGGCATCGCGGTTGGTCACATCCCGCCGTTCGCGCAATTCGCGCAAATCTTCCGCGATGGCGGCCAGTCGAAGTTCATCTTTCGACAAACTCATCTGCACATCGCGTAGCTTCTGATCCGAGGCGTGAAAAACTTCGCGCCGCTTCCCGGTGTCCTGGGTCAACTGGTCGAGTTGTTGGTTCTTTTGCTCAAGCAATCGTGCCGTCTCCTCCAACAGCGCATTGGCGGATTCGATTTCCGCGTTCTGTTCGTGCAATTTCGTTTCCGCCGATTCGATTTCGCGCTGGCTGCGTTCGATCCACTGCCGCAACTCTGCGCCGTGTTTTTCGTTGAACTCGATCCGGTGACAATGCGATGCGATCTCATTTTCGAGTTGCTGCACCTTGGCTCGGGCGTCAGTGATCTTTTCGTCTGCAGCGTCGAGTTCGCGGCGCGCCGCCGCCAGCTTCGCTTCGCCGTCGTTGATTTCGTGGCGCGTTGCCTGTTCCGTGTCCGATACGCGCGCGATTTCGGCGGTGCATTCGTTGAGTCCCTGCTCGAGGCGCTGCAATTTGCGATGTGAAAAATGGGTGTCGAGCATTTGCAAATCCGCATGCAGCGCCTGATATCGCCGCGCCTTGCCCGCCTGTCGTTGCAACGAACCAATTTGCCGCTTCACTTCCTTAATGATGTCGCCAATGCGCAACAGATTCGCTTCGGTCGCTTCCAGTTTGCGGAGCGCTTCTTTCTTTTGCGTTTTGTATTTAGTGATTCCGGCCGCTTCTTCAAAAACGCTGCGCCGATCTTCGGGGCGCGAACTCAGGATCAGGTCGATCTTGCCCTGCTCCATGATGGAATAAGCGGCGCGACCGACGCCGGTGTCGGCGAACAAACTGTGGATGTCTTTTAAGCGGCACCCAGTTTTGTTCAGGAAATATTCGGAATTGCCATCGCGGTAAATGCGTCGCGTTACCCGCACCTCATGCCAGTCGACCCCGAGCTCTTCTGTGCACTCGGTGAAATTCAACGAAACTTCAGCAAAACCGAGCGGCTTACGGGACTCGGCGCCGTTGAAAATGACATCAGCCATTTCGCCGCCGCGAAGCGATTTGGCAGATTGTTCACCCAAAACCCAGCGGACAGCGTCGCAGACGTTGGATTTGCCGCAGCCATTGGGGCCGACGATCGCGGTCACACCTTCGTGAAAATTGAAGATCGTTTTGTCGGCGAAGGATTTGAAGCCAAAGAGTTCGAGCGATTGAAGATGCATTAAAATGGCGGATGGGTGAATATAATCGCAAGAACACGCTCGCAAGGCAAATCTATACAATGCGGCGTGGGCGGCACACGCCCCACCACCATATTTTGGGGTGGAGGGACGTTGCAACTTGTTCACAGGAGGCGCTGAAACCAAGGTGAAAATGGTATCGAAGCGTTCAACGCCGTGGCTGCCAAAGCGCCAGAGGGCTGGCACACTCCAAGACGCTTCTTCGCGGAGTTATGGGTGGGAGCGCCAGCTCATGGAGTGCGGCAGCCCCCGCTGCCGCTTTTCGAAGTTCCGCCAGCGTGCAGACTTGAAACCGAAAGACCGACGGATCACTTGTAAAACATTGGGCGGCCGGCCGGGTTCGCGCGAGGCGGGTTCGCTCCCCAGAGTTCCGAGTTTTCGCGAACTAATTCTACGAAGCGCCTGAAGTCGACCGCAGCTTGGCTCGCACGAAATACAAAACCGACGCAATCGCGAGCACAATTGCATTCACTTCAAATTCCCACAGCGTCGCGTGCGCGAGAATCCAAATGATGGCGATGATGGCGAGTGCAGGGACGATTTTCATACCGGGAAAATTGAACGGTTGACCGTCGGTGCGGATGTCGCGTTGCACCAAAAACCAGCAGGCAGCGCAGCAGAGCAGATACATCAGGAGAACGGCGACGTTGGAAAGCACAGCTAGTTTTTCAAACGTGCCGGTGACGGACAGGGCGAAGGCGAGCACGGCGTAGGTGATAATGGCGACGTCAGGCGAGCGATAGCGCGGATGGACGTGCGCGAACCACTTCGGCAGCGCGCCATCCCGGCCGAAGGCGAAAATCATGCGCGGCGAACTGAGGATGTCGCTGGTGACGAAACCGAAGGCGGAGATGGTTGCGCCGGCGAGCAGAATGGTGCGACCGATGTTGCCCAGAAATAGTGCGGCCGCCTCGGCCAGCGGCGCGTCTTTGTGATTGGCAAGATCGACACCGAGAGTTCCCTGCGCCACGAGCTGGATCAAAATGTAGATGATGGTAGTGATGACGAGCGCGAGATACGCCGAGCGCGGTACGGTGCGCGCCGGATTTTTCACTTCGCCGCTCGGAATCAACGCAACTTCGATTCCCACAAAGGCGAAGATCAACAGGATAACAGCGTCGCCTAACGGTTTGCTACCGGGCCAACCGGGCCAGCTGAGATTCTGCGGATTAATGAAAAAGATTCCGACGCCAATGAACAGAAGTAGCGGGAGAAGTTTCGCAATCGTGATCGTCGTGACCGCACCCGCGCCTTCGCGCACGCCGCGAATGTTGATGAGCACGAGTACGCCATAAACTGCAAGCATCACAACGATGCGCATCACTGGTCCGCCGAGAAATGGGATGACCAGCGCGATTGAATTCGCGAGCACATTCACCACGCCCGCAACCGCGCCCAGCGCAGTCAGAAAGTAAAGCATGCCGGCGAGGAACCCGACGTATTTGCCGAACGCGACTTCGACATACGCGTAGAGTCCGCCCGTGAGCGAGACACGGCTCCCCGCGATGGCAAAACAGGTGACGAACAAAACCATCGCGATTGCGCAGCAAATAAATGCCAGCGGCGCAGCCGGCCCGAGTCCTGCCGCGACCGTCGCGGGAATTACGAAAATTCCTGCGCCGATGGTCGAGCTGACAATGTTTGCGGTGAGCGCGGGAATTCCGATGCCGCGGACGAGTTGATGATCGACCTGCTCTGCTTGTTGGATCGATACCGTCGTCTCGTCAGCCATGACGCGAATGGTGCGCGATCCAGCGAACGTAGACAAGCGCAAGCTGGCTCAGAAGGAAGCGTTATTTGGTTTCAACCATGAAGCGTCAGGTTTCAATCCTTGGGCACCGGCGGCAGTGTAAACACAAAGAAGTTCGTCGACCGCTACGTGAAGAACTTCACCTTCTCGTGAATCATCCTCGCATTCTGCGGCTTGTTGCCCGTTCACGCCGCTGACCGGTATATCGTGGCTTCACCGAACGACGATCTTACTTGAATGACGATACAGTCGCACCGCGATTTCTACTGGAACGTCACGCAGAGAAAACCGAAATTCCGAGAGGAAAGCAATGGTTCCCGTATGGCCGGATCGGTAAGCGCTTCTTCTCTGCTCCACATATGGATGCGATCTTGAAGGAAGCAAGATAATCAGTTCAACGGCGATGCCACAACTTCTTTAGCGCAGTTATTCATGCGTGGGAGCAAGAGCAGAAAAAATGGACGTGGCATTCGTTTAAAATGTCGAATGGAGTCGAAACACTTCCATTCCCTGCAGGCAAGATTGGCTATAGGTCCCCGAGGTTCGCTCGGAATGACAAACATTCAAACGTTGACCTTACCCTGGGCGTTCTCCAAGTCACGTCGAAACCGTTTGGCACAGTTGAGAAACGCGTCTTGAACGGCTTGCAATTCTGAAGTGCGTGCACTGACCGCCTCTTCCAGAGCGACACGGCGATTATCGAGCAACTGATGAATGCGGCGGGTCTCGAGCAAATTCCGAATACGCAAGAGCACTTCGATGTAATCAAATGGCTTGTGCAGAAAATCTGTCGCTCCGCCGTGCAAGGCTCTGCGTTTGGTTTCCTCGTTAACGTCGGCAGTAAGGACGATGATCGGTAAGTAGACTTCACTGCGGTCGGCACGCAAGGAATCAAGAACAGCAAATCCATCAACATGTGGCATGAACAAATCGAGCAGGATCAAGTCTGGATCGAACTCGCGGCAAAGTTCGGAGACACGGCGGGAATCGTTCGTTGACTTGAGATGGGTGTAACCCTGGTTGCCTAATATATCTTCTAAAAGAGCGACATTAGCAGGTTCGTCGTCCACGATGAGGATTCTCATTTTCACGTAGGCGGCGAGGTCGCTTCGCCATGCGGTAGTGTCCATATGTGTGAGTCAGCTTGCTGTGTTGATTTAGTTCGATTTCCTCGCGAGCGGCTTCATCTGTTAACTGATCACGCTCGCTAAAGGACTTTTGTTCGGTTTTTGGATTGGGGTTTTGAAATCGGTTGACGGCCATGCCGATTCCTCGATCACCCGCGAAAATTTGGTAATGTCCAGTGGTTTGGTCAGATAATCGCGCGCACCGGCACTCATGAATTGTTGAATCTGGCGCGGAGTCGCATCAGCACTAATGACAATCACGGGGATATTTCGCGTTGTTTCCGCGCTCCGCAGTTGCGAGAAGACCTCCCACCCGTTCAGATCGGGTAGATGTATATCCAGTAAAATTAGGTCTGGTGAATGCTTGCGTGCTAAGTCCAGGCCAAGTCGGCCCTGCATCGCGCTTAGCAGTTCGACATTCGGTTGCTGGCGAAGAATTTCCTGAACGAGATTGAGGTTGGAAAGGTTGTCTTCAATATAAAGGATCGTGCGCTTGCCAGCAGCGGAGTTCCGGTCCGGCAGAGGTTCATCCTCATTGTCTGCCCGCTCTGTGATTGATGGCGGCTCGGCTCGAGGCAGATCGACCCAAAAAGTGCTGCCGCGTCCAATCGCACTGCTGGCCCCGATACCGCCCCCCATCGCGTGCATGATACGGGCAGAGAGAGCAAGGCCGAGGCCAGTTCCCTCCACCGCAGACTGCTCCGCCCCCAGGCGGTCAAACGGCGTGAATAGCCGCGACAATTTTTCACTGGCAATGCCCGAACCCATGTCGCTAATCACGATCCGCATTGTGCCTTCGCCGGAAGATCGATAAGAGATTGAAACTTTGCTCTTCTTTGGACTGTACTTTACTGCGTTCGAGAACAAGTTAAGCAAGACCTGCTTGAAACGCTGAAGGTCGGCTAAAACATGGACCGGCGGATTGATCCGGACAGGCGCGCTAAACTCAATCCCGCGCTCGGCCGCGAGTGGCCGCATTATATCAAGCGCTTCATCTAAAACATCAGCGAGATTAACCGACTCCAGGCACAACTGCATCGCACCAGCTTCGATCCGGCTGATATCAAGGATTTCATTGATCAAGTTGAGAAGGTGACGACCGGCACCAGTGATATGGCCGGCACGGGTGCGAAGGGCCCCGACCGGACTTTGTTTTTCAATAAGCTGGCCAAATCCAAGAATTGCGTTTAGCGGCGTGCGCAACTCGTGGCTCATGCGGGAAAGAAATTCGCTCTTGGCTCGGTTCGCTCGCTCCGCCTCCTCCTTGGCGGTTTGTAATTCGCGTTCAACGCGCTTGCGATCGGTGGTGTCGCGGATTGCGGCCATCGCCAAGTTGCCCTCGTTGGTCTCGAGTGGGCTTAGACTGATCTCGATCGGAAACTCCTTCCCATCCTTGCGCGCGCCAAACAGGTCGAGACCGGCACCCATTTCACAGCTGCTGGGATTTTTGAAAAAGTCGCGTCGATTGCCGGAATCCTTGCCATGAAAAGGTTCGGGCACGAGGACCTCAATCTCTTTTCCGAGCAGCTCCTCGCGCTGATAGCCGAAGATTTTTTCGGCCTGCGAATTTACCAGCACGATCGAACCTTCGCCATTGACGATGACAATGGCATCGGGAGCGGATTCGAGTAGCGATTTGAATTTTTGGTCGGCCTTGCTGCGTTCGGTGATGTCCTGAGACGTTCCAACGATTCGCACCACCTTGCTGGTATTGCCTACGACGGTACGGGCCAGGCTATGTAGGAGCCGGGTCTCGCCGTTTGGCAGAATAATCCGGCACTCGATCCCGGTGGATTCATGGCCCGCCACTAGTTTCTTCAACCACTTGCGCACCCGCTTCCGATCGTCCTGGTGAACCGAGGTCATGAAACGATCGTAGTTGGCCGGGAATTCGTCCGGCACGAACCCAAATAACCGGTACTGTTCCTCCGAGCAGAACACCTGCCTGGTGGCCACATCCCATTCCCAGCTTCCGACATGAGCAACTCTTTGTGCTTCCGCCAAACGCGACTCGCTAAACTTGAGGGCGTCTTCAGCTCGTTTGCGTCTGGTGATGTCCCGCAGAATTCCCGTGTAAAACTGGCCCTGGTTTGTTTTCCATGAGGAGAGGGTGAGCTCGATCGGAAATTCCGCGCCATCTTTTCTCAAGCCCTCGAGCTCGATCGGCTTGCCGACGACGCGTGTTTCCCCTCCGGCCTTGAGGCGCGCCATCGTCTCGCGGTGCATGCCGTGGTACCGCTGAGGAATAATGGTATTGAGTGGTTTCCCGATTGCCTCCTTTTCATTATAGCCAAAAATTGCTTCTGCTGCGGGGTTCCAAAAAACGATATTTCCACTGTCATCCGCCGAGACAATTGCGTCGCCGATGGAGTGGGTGACAGAGCGAAGTTTCGCTTCCGAAACACGCAGTCCATTCTCTGCGACTGAGCGTTCAGCAATCTCGCGATGTAGCATCGCGTTGGCCGCGACCAGCTCGTGCGTCCGTTCCGCGACCAAAACTTCGTCGCGTTGGCGATGTCCGGTAACAACAAGGAGGAATGCGCCAAGTAGTCCGGTAAAGAGCAAACCAACAGCCAGCACGCTCCACGACTGCCAGGCGCGGTGGGCGAGCAAATACTCAGGCGAGAGGGCGGATTCCAATGACCACTTCCGACCAGCCATTTCAATGCTTGTCTCCATCTGCAAAACTGCCGGCTTCGCGCGCTCGGTTGAATTCTGGAAAAGAATCTGCTTCGTCGAGGCTGGGTTCTGATCGAGGAATCGCAATTGGAGGCCGTTTTGATCGACTCCCTTAAGCGATTGAGCTATTACATCCGCGATTCGAAAAACTGCGCCGACGTAGCCTTCCAATCGGCGCTGCCGCTCTTCAACTGTATCGTGAGAAAGGCCATTGGTGTAGATTGGCAAGTAGACCACAAAGCCAGGCGCTGTGTCCTTCTCCTGAATGAGTTCGGTTTGTTTGGCAGCGCGGGCTTCTCCCTTATCTCTTGCCCATTCGAATGCTTCGCGCCTGACCGGATCGCAAGCAATGTTAAACCCGAGCGCTCGCTCATTCCCGAGCAGGGGCTCGATGTAGCGGATGACAATGTACTCATCACGCGGACCCGCCGGAATCAGCTTTTGCTGCGCATCGCGCTCCGTCAGCTGAAAAGTTCCGAGCCCGTCACGACGGGCCGCCTCGATAAACGCCGACACTTTAGCTTGGGGGACGCGTGCATCCCACGATAGCGATTGGATTCCGGGATGATCGGCGATGTCTCTCGCCACAAACGAACGAAAACTGCCCTGGCTTACTGCGGGTGAGCTTGCAAAAAAATTCTGGATCGAGCGCAGGACGCCGAGATAACCATCAAAATCGCTCTGGAGTTTTTGGCTGAGATTCTGGGTCCGTTGCTCGAACTCCGCCTTGATCCGCCCTTGTTCCCATCGATTGGTCTGGAAAAACAGAGCCAGTACCACGGCAAAGGTGAAGGCCATTGGTAGCGTGACGGAAAGCTTGCGGCGCCAATCCGCGGTGCGGAAGGTCCAGATCAGGACGAGCGGGCCGAAGATCAGGGTGCCGATTGAATCGCCGACGTACCAGGTAACCCAGTTTGTTAAGAAATCGCCGGAAGAAACAAGGCGGGCCAACCAAAGGGTTATTACGGCGAAGGTGGAGGTGATGAGGCAGCTCGCCGACGCAACCAGAGAAAAGCGGGCAACCTCCTTCTCAGTGGCCAGCGCTGTTCGTATCCCGACGAAACGGCACACCAGGAACGCTCCTACTAGCGCCTGCAAGGCTGCGGCCCCGCCGATGAAGGCCGGGACCGCAACCGATTTTACGATTGCGCTAACGGTGGTCGTATCGAGCGACGTCCAAAAATGGACGAGAAACGATCCGATGATAACGCCTGGCCAGGCGCGATTGCCAAATAGAAGGATGCAGCCGAGTGCGAGACCCGCCGCTGGCCACACTGCGGTCACATAACCGGGGGGTATTGCCAGGAGAAGTGCTAACTTGCCTGCTATGAAATAGATCGCCGCGGTGGCCGCGATGCCGCCAAGCCATCGGATGGTGGAAAACCGGTTAGGGGGCGCTGGGCCGCTATGAGACTGTTCCGTGATGCGCCCGGGAGACATCGAATCGTCTGCGCGCAGGAGATATGCCACACCGCGAAGCTTTTCATCGTTTTAGAATCCAGCCGCAATTCCCCTCCCAAGTCAGTAACCGGCGGCCTGACCATCTTTGCGCGATTCGCTCGCGCCGACGTAAATGCGCTGCCCACCGCGTATCTCTACTTTTATGGCTTGGTAGCCACCGTAGCCGCCAACGTCAAAGCGCACATCGTGACCGCGTTTTTTCAGTTCGCGGACGATTTCGTATGGAATTCCACTCTCGACTTCAACGTAACCGCCGCTCGTCATTTTCTCGCCAGTTGGTTCGTTATCGCCCTCGTGCTGCCAGCGCGAAGCATCACCCGCTTCCTGCACGTTCAAACCAAAATCGATCTGGTTAGTCAGGACCTGGACGTGCCCTTGTGGTTGCATTCCACCGCCCATCACGCCGAAGGCTTCCCACGGTTTTCCATCTCTCATCACAAAACCCGGAATGATGGTGTGGAAAGGACGTTTACCCGGCGCATAAACATTGGCGTGGCCGGGTTCCATCGAGAAAAGCTCGCCGCGATCTTGAAACATGAAGCCGAGTCCCGGCACTACGATCCCGCTGCCCATGCCGCGGTAATTGCTCTGAATGAGCGAGACCATATTGCCCTCATCGTCCGCCGTGCACATGTAGATGGTGTCGCCGTCGTCCAGCGGGGGACGCTTTGGTGTCGCGGCGGGATCCTGGAGTGGCAGTCGTATCGGCTGCGATATTGTAGCGTTTGCAAGCGGCACGCCTGCCTCCACGGCCTTCGCCGTGCGATTCGGATCGATCAACTTCCGTCGTTCCGCCGCGTATTCCTTCGAAAGCAAACCAGCGAGCGGAATTTTCACGAACTCCGGGTCGGCGTAAAATTTGGCGCGATCCGCCCAAGCAACCTTCTTCGCTTCGATCATGACGTGGAGTGTTTCCGCTGAATTGCGTCCCATCGATTTGAGATCGAAACCTTCGAGAATGTTTAAGATCTGGAGCGTGGCGATGCCCTGTCCGTTCGGCGGCAGCTCGAAGACATCGTAGCCGCGGTAGTTCGTCGAGACTGGATCAATCCACGTCGAAGTGTGCTTCTCGAAATCGGCTTTGCGCAGAAAGCCGCCGTTCTCCTGCATGAACTTATCGATCTTCTCTGCAATTTCGCCTTTGTAAAAAGCATCCCGACCTTTTTCTCCGATCAATCGCAGAGTCTTCGCC